>OLRW01000534.1_pt1 | contig 30869 bp, 28 predicted proteins | sample 1672701 | NCBI WGS metagenome assembly OLRW01 (sample SAMEA3136715, study PRJEB25190) | human gut metagenome | biome: human gut; feature: human-associated habitat; material: faeces | place: Austria | collected 2013
ATCGTCTGCTTCCTGTCCATCAAAAGAAAAACGCTCCGTCACGCGTACCAGATGAGGAGACGTAAACCGCGCCGTCCGCTTCCCGGCTTTCTGCAAAACCGCATCGAGAAACGAGCAGACCGACCCTTTCCCATTCGTTCCGGCCACATGTACGATTCTTTCCTCCTGCGGCAATGCATTCAGGTATGAAAGCATCCTGCGAAGCCCCTCCGCCGTATGTTTTTCACTGGTAAATTTCGGTATCTCATTCAGATATGCATCTGCCGCTTCTACCGTCCATTCTTCTTGTCTCATGGCATGAAATATCCTTTCCTGGCAAACGGAAGCGGCAGTACGAACTCTGCCGTCTGCCGCCAGGCCACGATGTTGATGAAATCCGCCTTGCGCTCGCCGGTTTCCCGGTCCTTAAAGTCCCGGTCCACGGCCAAGCGGAAGGAAGCAACGGCGATGCCGTTCTGGGTGTGGCGGAGTTCCGGGTCGGCCACCAGCCGGCCCTGTAAAAAGATCTTGTTCAGCAAGCTGGGTTCCCCCTTACTCGTCCTTGCAGATGATCATGGAGCGCATGACCCCTTCGGTGATCTTCAGCACGCGGTCCAGCTCAGCGGGGAGCGCGGGGGCTGCGGTGAAGGTCATCAGGACGTAGTGGCCCTCGTTGAGATCGTTGATGGGATAGGCCAGACGGCGCTTGCCCCAATCGTCGATGGCGGCCACGGTACCCTGGGTCTCCACCAGCGCCTTGAACTTCTCGATCATGGCGGCGATGGCCTCCTCCCCCAGGGCGGGGTCCAGGATGTAGACCACTTCGTAGTTTGCATTTACCTTTGCCATAGTTTCTTGCACCTCCTTATGGACATTTGGCCGGCAGTCCCTGCTGCCGGCAAGGATATGCCTGCGGATAGACAGGCTATATTATTATACTGGAAATCCGGGGTTTGTCAAGGGGATTTGGCGGATTTTCGGGGTTAGGGCAGGGTGCACCGGTACAGCCCGTGGCGGTTGCAGTAGGCGTAGACCCACTTCAGCCGGCGCAGCTTCAGCCGGGTTTCCGGGTTCCCTTCGGGGTAGAGCTTGATCAGCTGGACCCCTTCGTCGGACACCCCGGCCAGGAAGGAGATGAAGTGCCCCTTCTCCATGGGGTGGTTCAGGGTGACGTAGACCTCGTCCTCCACCGGCTCCACGGTGATGGCGTGGTCTTCGTCGGGGGCCTCGGGCTCCAGCGGGGGCAGGGTGAGGCCGCAGCAGCTGAGCACCGCCGCCCCGGTGCTGTGGATGATGTTGCCGCAGATGGGGCAGACGTACCACTTGGCCCGGAGCAGGTTGCCGGCGCGGTTGGCGTTGGTGACGCAGTCCCCGGAGAGCAGCTCCATGACGGAGATGTCCAGGGCCTGGGCCAGGGGTTCGATGAGGGTGATGTCGGGGTAGCCTTTGGCGGTCTCCCACTTGGAGATGGCTTTGTCGCTGACCTGGAGCCGGGCGGCCAGCTGGGCCTGGGTGAGGCCTTTCCCCTCCCGCAGCCCTTTGATGACGGTTCCTGTGACGTATGGATTCATGGTTTTCTCCTCCTTTTGCCCCCGTATCTTACCATGGGGCGGGAAAAAAGGCCACCTACGGGGCGTAGAGTGGCGGGATAGGGGAGCGCCTTTTGGGTGGGAAAATCCCTTGGCATATTCTTCTTCCAAAGGGGGAACACTTCCCCTGAGGTGATAGCCATGGATTTAAACCGTTTGACCAATGAGGCCTACAACGCCTATGTCAAGGCCAAGGCCAAACCCTCCCCCATGGGGAAGAACCTGGTGTGGGCCTTCCTGGTGGGGGGCGGGATCTGCCTGGTGGGCCAGGCCCTGCTGGACGGGTATGCCAGCCTCGGCCTGGACCTGACCCAGGCCAAGACGGCGGTGTCCATCACCCTGATCTTTGTCACCGCCCTGCTCACAGGCATCGGGGTGTTTGACCGCTTCGCCAAGCACGCCGGGGCGGGGACCCTGGTGCCCATCACCGGGTTTGCCAACGCGGTGGTGGCCCCGGCCATGGAGTTTAAGCAGGAAGTTCGCTGTATAATTGGGATAGTCAGAGAAAACCGCAATCGGTGAGTATCAGGACTGAATCCGACAAAATATGCTGGGAAGGAGGTACTTGAAGCGGCTATTATCCCGCATGATTTCAGCCTGCCACAGAGCCAGATGGATGTAGCTGATCCGTCTGGCTCATTTTATTTTCCGATACTTTTATAACACGGGAGGAAGTACCATGCAACAGGGCGTATTATACTTTGAGGGGCAAACAGAACGTATGGATATCCGTTTTGAGAACAAGGAAATCTATGGCGGCCTGCACTGCGGAACTGCAATGGAGGTCTTGATAAATGACGAATGGATACCCACTCGCATTGAGTACGGAAACGACTGGTATCTCGTAGGGGTGCAGAAGGAATCGTTACCCGGACTTCAAGTAAGAATATAGTAACCACATACTGCAAGGGCAGTCTCTTGATTAAAGGGGCTGCCTTGTTTTTATATCCAGTCGCAGAAAGGAGGAGCCCGTCATGCCGAAATGCCTGTTCAGATACCAATGGGTTAAGCTGCCCAGGACTCATTTGCCGGTCGGTAAGGGAATCATGGGTTATTGGGCGAAGCTGGCCTCGCGGGCGGCATTTCGCAAGGGTCGGGCAAAATACTGCGGATACACAAACGATGTAATGCCCGGGATGTGGTCCGGTGGCGTGGTCGGCTTAAAGAGCATTCTGGGCGTCAAAAGCCGCACGGAGGCTCTGGAAATCATGAATACGCTCAGCCGGTTCGGGTATATCCGTTACACGCTTGACGAGAAAACAAAGAAGCTGGAATATGCCGTCACCGATTGGGTCGTAAAATGCTCCGGCGCCGAATGCATGAGTGGAGCAGTCTACGCAACAGACGGCTATGGCTTTCTCTGCCTTCCCCGCAACATCACGCAGCGCCTTGCGGATCAGCATTATACATTCGGCGAATCAGATGCATGGCTGGACCTCTGGTGCCACACGGTTTGGCAGGAGACCGGCAATGCGTTTTCTTATCTGGCGCCTGCCGTTCAATTCGGGAGACTTGGCGCCGCTTTGACATTGGAAGCCTTGGGACGGCGCTGGGGCTGGGAAAAGACAAAGGTGTGGAGATTTTTTCAGAAGAATGGGGATGCCTTCGCTCTGCACCGTCTGCCGGGCTCCTACGGCTGCCTCATTTTCAATAGACTGTATCCGCTGGATACAGAGGCTTCCCTGCCCACCTGCGCAGAAATTGAACGCATTATTGAGAAAATGCGTATTTGCGCCGGAAATGCGCATATTGGAGGCTCGGACAATGCACGCCTGAACAAGATGATCCTTTGGTATAGCCGCAGGATCATTATCATGAGAACTACTGATTATGCCGAACAGGCATCAGAAAATCGCGTTGCACTTTCGTCCCCTATAATACGCGCGTATACTTCTCTGTGTTGGAATTGTCAGAACTGTATCCATGACTGCAGAGGTGTAAGTAGTAGACTACGCCGCATAGATGCGAACCACATCCGCGGGCCATGTGCTTACGCGGATTTTTTCTTGCACTCACGAAACCGGAAAGGAGAATCAACATGAGCAAAATCGAAAGCAGTGCCGGAAAGGCGCTTTATGAACAGCAGGAAACCAAGCTGTCGCAGCAATCTGCCGCATTTATTGAACTTTTAACAAAGCGCGGCATTCTGGGAGATTCGTCTATCGATGATGACAGAGTCCGCCAAGCCAAAAAGGAGAAAAAGAAAAGCATGTATCATAACACGCTTCTCCTGCTGCAGCACTACCGAACCATTCTCTGGACGCTGGAATGCTTCCCGTCCAGCGTAGCAGAGGAGCTGGATCGCCCGCTGAAGGATCTGGATACGCTGCTGGATCGGATCGACCTGGAACTTGGGATGAACAATCGAAAGCTGGAAGGCCGGATGGAGAGTGTACGCCGCTCCCGCCTGCTGGTTGACCGGCTCAACGATGCGGTCAGTATATTGAAAGCCAAACCGGTCAACGGGCACAAGATGTACGACATCATCTACATGACCTTTCTCGGACCGGACAAGCTGATGCACGAAGAGCTTCTGTACCGTCTGGACATCTCTGCCCGGCACTATTACCGGCTCCGCACGCAGGCAATCAATATCATCGCCCTGCGCCTATGGTCTGCCCCTGCCGGCGAGGTGGATTCCTGGCTGGAGGTTCTTTCTATTTTGGAAAACTGGTAAGTGCGCCTGATCTGGCATAGTGGATGGCACAGAAAAAGGCGGAGAAAATGGCACGGTTCGCGCCGATGACATGTAAATGCAAACATGCTATACTGTTAGCGTCCGATAGTAGGAGCACACCATAAAGGCACCGTTTCTGCGAGGCAATTCAGCCTCCGAGAGCGGTGCCTTTTTATGTGCCGAATTGAAAAACAGGAGGTAAAAGCATGTCAAAGCAACTTGTATCAGGTAAGCATCGGCTCAGAAATACCTACTGGTCGTTAGTGGGCGCCGCGTCGGCAACGATCCTCTCTGTCCAGCCCGTAATGGCTGAAACGATCTGGGACCGCTTTTCCACGATCATGCGGGATATCTACGGACAGCTGGTCGGGATCAGTACCATTGTCGCCGTGACCGTGGCAGCCATTGCGTTGTTGGTGAGGATGGTCAGCCGGAACCAGCGTGCGGTGGACGAGGCTACCAGCTGGCTCAAACGAGTCGTTGTGACCTGGATTATTCTTAACACACTCGGCTTTATCGTAGCATACCTGCAGCCGTTGATCGCCGGCGGGCAGTACACAGGTTAATGATCAACAGTTCGGGAGCAGTCAGGAGGTGAACGACTATCTTAGACTGGATTTTTGAAGGGATCGTGACATGGATCTCCAGTATTGCCTCGCAGATCATGGACGCGGTTTCCGGCCTCTTTCTCAATGCGTTGGGAACAGACATGGTGACCATGGAGGAGTATTTCCCCTTCATCACCAAGGCCTTTGACATCATGCAGTACACAGCCTGGGCAGTCCTTTTTCTCATTGTGGTCTGGCAGCTGTTCCGTGCGTTCGGAGGACCCATTACCGAAGCCGAAAACCCATGGCAATTAGTTGTGCGTGGCGCGATTTTCGCGCTGCTGATCGGATACGCAAAACCAATTTTCATGCTGGCGCTCGACATTGCCAGAGCGCCGTATACGGCACTGATGGATGTAAGCATGACGGCGGAGGAATTCACCTTTGCCGGTGTGGAGCAGGTGCTAAGCAACGGACTGCTGACAATCGTTTCAACCGTGACGGTTGTCGGGCCCATACTGGTTCTGATCCTGCTGATCGCGCTCGGATGGAATTACTTCAAGCTGCTGCTGGAGGCGGTCGAACGGTATATCGTGGTCGGTGTGCTGTGCTATACCTCCCCGTTGGCATTCTGCATGGGCGGCTCCAAGGCGACTAATCAGGTCTTTAAAAGCTGGTGCAGGATGGTAGGCTCGCAGCTTCTCCTGCTGGTCATGAACGTGTGGTTTATCCGGGGCTTTAACTCCTCGGTAGGCCAGTATATCGGAAACGGCGGCGCGCTGAGTACAGGGCAGGGATCTATCTTTCTATGGCTGTTCTGCGCACTGGCATTCCTAAAGACCGCGCAGAAATTCGACAGCTATATGGCCGCCATGGGACTTAATGTGGCGCAGACCGGTTCCAGCATGGGCATGGAGCTGCTGATGGCCGCAAGGGTGATCAGCGGTGTGGGACACAGCGCAAAGAGCGCAGGCAGCGTGTTCGGCAGGGGCGGTTCGACTGCAACCGGAACCGGGGCCGCGGCCAGCGGCTTTGCATCCGGCTTCGCCAGCAGATTCAAGGGTAACAGCTATGTCCGTGACACCGTCGTTGATGGCGGCACGCGCATGGGCATGGGCGGCGGCGTCGGCTTTGTCGGGCGCGTTTTTGGCGGTGTAGCTGCCAGAAACGGTGCGATGCTTACGGGAGAATCCATCTCCTCCGTAGCAGCGCGTCCCGCAGAAGCAGCCGGCACCATTGCCGGCGATATCGCCGACCGCAGCCTTGGCAACTACATGCCTCAGCTTGCGGGCCATACACTCAAGGGAACCCAGATCAGCGGCGGACACATCAGCACGACGGCGACCGGCACAGACGGCAAGGTCAGCAGTGTGGAGATGTTCAATACGGCGCAGTTTGAAAAACCCGCCGCTCCGCACTCCGTTGTAACTGCCACTGACGGCAGCACATGGTATCAGATGGCCAGCGGCGAGGGCCGAAACGCCTTCTACGATGCGCCCGGGTTTACCGGCAGCCCCGCCGAATCCGAACAGGTTGCAGCAGCCTTCCCCGGCGCTGCTGAAGGTACAGTCCTTCGCAACACGGGCGACGGCATCATGGAAGCCAGCAGTGAGAGCGGAAACAGCCTGTGGTACAACAGCGCGTATTACAATGAGCCCGACGCACCGCACACTGTCATGCAGGCGGCAAACGGCGTAGACTGGTACGCTATGCAGCAGCACGCGGAAGCGCCTGCCTTTGAACAGGGAGAGGCCGCAGACGCATATAACCAGGCGGCCTTCCGCAACTTCATGCCCGGCTTTGAGCAGCAGGTGGCACATGTGGACGGCACGCATCGGGAGGACGGGCACTTCGAGGTCCGCCATACCGATGGCTCCGGGACAGCCTTTTACGACACCGCCAGATTCGCCGCACCGCGCGGGGATTATCAGGTATATGAGGACGTCAGAGGGCAGCAATGGATCGCCATCCATGGAGACCCCGCTGTGGAACGCAAGCCGGTGTTCGAGGACGGAAAGCCCGTCTACGACGGTGAAAACGTCCGCACGGTGTCAGTGGAGTCGGTTCGATACAAGAACACGCCCAGCCGCTTTAAGGAGCCGGAAAAGCGTTCGGACAGCGGCATAAAGGCGCCGAAGCGCAGGAAATAAATGCAGCGGGCAACAGCCGGAGCGGATGATATCCCTCCGGCTGTTTTGCCTGCCTGCGAATAAAGAAACCAGCCGCCACGCGCGGCTTCGGATACTCACCGGGGAGGTGTAAAAGAAAATGGCTGAGCCGGATAAACGGCAGATAGGCGACGGCAGCGATAATTACGGCGAAGCTGCCAAGCAGATGGCCAAAGCCGCAAAGGAAGCAGGAAAAGAGACGGCGAAGCAAGCCGCCGTGAAAGGCGCTGAAGCCGGCGCCAATGCAGCAGCCGCAACGGTGCAGGCAGGTGTGGAGGGCGGCAAGGCGGTTGCCGAGATAGCCGCAGGAACCGCTGCGGGCGGACCGTGGGGTGCGATTTTATCGGCGGCATGGGCCATGCGTCACACGCTGTTTAAGATACTTGTCTGCATCTGCCTGCTTTTCCTTGTCATTATCGTCCTGATCGTTTCACTGCCCAGCGTTGTTACAAACAGCGTGTTTGGGCTGGATGGGTCGATGGTGGACATGGAAAACCCCACAACACTGCTGGAATCCTATAACGACCTTGCCGCAGATATTTCCGCAGTTGTGGAGGAAGGGTATGACGCAGCCCTCGCAAAAGTCGAACAGATCATTGAGGACGACGGATACGACTACGATCTGTCTATGGATGCACTTATCAATTACGCACAGGGTTCCGCTGGATACGATGTAAGCTATATCCTTGCGGCCTACTCCGCATCGCTTCAACAACGCAATACCGGCAAGGAGGATATGCTGGCAAAGCTTCGCAGTGTTGCCGACAGTATGTTTCCGGTATCTTTCGTAGAGAAGGAATCGGAGCAAATCGTCCCCTTTACCTACGCTACATACAGACCCGTTACCGTGACGGTCGTCACATCGAAGACACAGACGGGAACCATCAATGGCATTCCGCAGTACCGTTATACCACAGCCCGTCGCACCTACTATGAGCCGGACGAAACGATAACAACATCGGAGCCGGTCAATGTGGCAGCCTATACGCCTGTGGCAGTTTCCGTTCCCATATACAGCGGAGGCAGAATCACCGGCACACGAAGCGAAATCTATTATGAGCATGGCGGCACGGAGACGCTCACTCCGGAAACGGAGGTCGTAAAGTATGTGGAATGCACCGTACAGCCATTTGATAACAGCGTCATCATCCGAGCCTTCGGGATCGATCCCTCCGCCACCTATGACCAATTCAAAATAACCTATGGCGAGGCCATTCAGAAGATGGCCAACGCCTTGAAAATGACGCTGTATGGGACATTAGGCAACGGGCAGATGGTTCCCTTGACCGATGCGGAGCTGATCGCCTTTGTCAACGCGCAGAACTGCAGCCCCATGCGGAAGCATATCCTTACAACGGCATTGTCGCTGGTGGGCAAGGTCCCATATTTCTGGGGCGGCAAGTCGGCGCCCGGCTGGAACGATGCTTGGAACACGCCGCGGCTGGTGACGTCAGCCGGTTCTCCGACGACCGGCACGATTCGGCCCTACGGTCTTGATTGCAGCGGATTCACCACATGGGTATTCAATACGGCAGTAGGCGTTGAGATCGGCGCCGGCTGCAACGGACAGTACCCGAATACCTACGGCGTCTCCGCAGCGGAGCTGCTGCCGGGTGATTTAGGATTCCTTGCGGATGATGACGGCTGGGGCCATGTGCTTATTTTTGCCGGATATGATGCGGAAGGGACCCGTATGTGGGTGCATTCCTCCGGCGGCATCGGCGTTATCCTGAATACGCCAAGCTATGAAGGAAGGCTTTCCTATCGCCGCCTCAGCATCGTGGATTACGATGCGCCGGTGGTAAACGCCCCGACCGGCGAGGCGCTTTATACGCTGGAGGTAGAGGTGACGCATTACTGCGCCTGCGCAAAGTGCTGCGGCAGCAATGCGCAGGGGCTTACCGCCAGCGGCAAACAGGCAGCGGTCGGTATGGTCGCTATGTCCAGCCATTATCCCTTCGGCACGCAAATCATGATAAACGGTACCATGTACACCGTGGAAGATCGGGGCGGCTCGGGCATAGAGAACAATATCCATCGCGTGGATATCTATGTGCCGGACCATCAGCAGGCGCTGCGGATGGGACGGTATACCACAACCGCAACAATTTACAGATTAGGCAGGTGAAAAACTTGGACGAAAGAGAATACAACAACGTGTACGCAATCCCCGCAAACTATACGGACAGCGGCAAACTGCTGGGAGGGATGATCGATACCCGGAACGCAATCGAAACGGTGATTCTGGTGCTGGCTTTGGGCTATCCGGAGCTGATTCTGATCCCCATGCCCGGAACCATCCGCATCGTGGTCATGACGGTCACGCTGCTGCCGCTGGCGGTGGTGTCTGCAATGGGCGTGGATGGCGGGTCGCTGTTTCAGTACATCGGCCATATCATCCATTTCTGGACACACCGCAGGAAATTACACTTCAGGAGGATCGGATACCGCTATGGCCAAAGCAAAAGGAAAAAGAAACCGCAGAAAAGAAAAGCTTGAGTTTGTGCAGGATTATTTGCCCATCCGCGACCTGAAAAACGGGATCATTGAAACGACGGACAACCGCTACATAAAAATCCTTGAGATCGAGCCGATCAACTTCACGCTGCGCTCCGATGAGGAGCAGTTCAACATCATCTCCAGCTTTGCCAGCTGGCTGAAGATATCCCCCATGCGGCTGCAGTTCAAGTCCATTACGCGCCGCGCGGACTCGGATAAGCACATATCCATGATCTGCGAGGAATTGGAACACGAGGAGAATCCGCAATGTAAGGAGCTTGGCGAAGATTATATCGGACTCATCAAGGATGTGGGAAATCGGGAAGCGCTGACGAGGCGCTTCTTTCTGATTTTCCAGTATGAGGCGGTAGGCCGCAACGAAAGCGACGACTATGCAAAAATCTATGGCATGCTCCAGACCGCCGAGCAGACAGCGCGGGCGTATTTCATGCAATGCGGCAACAGCATCGTCCAGTCCAAAGACCCGGATGAAGCGACTGCCGAAATCCTATACATGTTTTACAATCGGCGCTCCTGCACGGACGAACCGTTTTCCTCCCGTGTAGATCGCATCGTGGTGGACACCATGGCGGCAAAGAAGAAAATCATCGGCATGGACCCGGTGCCGCCTATCCGTATGGCCAACTTTCTGGCGCCCCGCGGCATCGACCTGAGCCATTATAACTATGTCGTTATGGACGGGCTGTACTATTCCTTCCTCTACATCAAGGCAGGCGGGTATCCAAGCCGCGTCCGGGCCGGTTGGATGTCCTCGCTCATCAACGCCGGAGAAGGAGTGGACATCGACGTCCACCTCCGCCGGGAGAACCGCAGCCGCACCATAGATAAGGTCGCCCAGCGGATCAGGCTCAACCGCACCAAGCTCAAGAGCATGCAGGATACCAGCACCGATTATGAGGAGCTGACCAATTCCATACAGGCGGGCTATTTTATCAAGAATGGCATCGCCAACTACAACGAGGACCTATTTTACATGAGCGTTTTCATCACCGTATCGGCCAAAACCTACGAGGAATTGCTTTGGCGCAAGCAGCAGATGGTGGATATGCTCAAATCCATGGATATGTACACCAGCGAGTGCAGCTTTCAGCAGGAGGCCGCACTGCAGTCGGTGATGCCGTTCCTGAAAATCTCTCCCAAGCTGGAGAAAAAGGCTCAGCGCAATGTGCTGACCAGCGGCGCCGCATCCAGCTATATCTTCACCAGCTTTGAGCTGTCGGACGACAATGGCGTGCTGTTGGGCATCAACCGATACAACAATTCCCTGTGCATCGTGGATCTGTTCAACACAAAGATCAATAAAAATGCCAACCTGAACCTGCTGGGCACATCGGGCGCAGGAAAGACCTTCACCATGCAGCTGCTGGCGCTTCGGATGCGGATGCGCGGCATTCAGTGCTACATTCTGGCGCCCATCAAGGGACACGAATTCCGTAGAGCCTGCAATAAGATCGGCGGCGAGTTTATCAAGATCGCACCCGGCTCTCCCCACTGCATCAATGTAATGGAGATACGGCATACCATGTCGCCGGAGATGGAGCTGATTGACGAGATCGATTATGTGGAGATGGGCTCCATGCTGGCTCGAAAAATTCAGCAGCTCATGACCTTCTTCGGCCTGCTGATCCCCGATATGAGCAATGAAGAGGAACAGATGCTGGATGAAGCGTTGATTCGAACCTATGCGGACTTCGGCATCACCCATGATAACGACTCCATCTATACGGATATGGCCTCCGCTCCGCCCAAAATGAAGCAGATGCCTATCCTGGGCGACCTGCATAAGCACCTGCAGGAGAATCCCATGACCCAGCGGCTGGCGGCCATCATCAGCCGTTTTGTCACCGGCAGCGCCCAAAGCTTCAACAGACAGACCAATGTAGATCTCTCTAATAAATACATCGTACTTGACCTGTCGGAGCTGAAGGGCAAACTGCTTCCGGTGGGCATGTTCATCGCACTGGATTATGTGTGGGATCAGATAAAGTCTGACCGCACCAAACGCAAAGCCATCTTTATCGACGAGATCTGGCAGCTGATCGGCGCCAGCTCCAACCGCATGGCCGCAGAGTTTTGCCTTGAGATATTCAAGGTTATCCGCGGCTTCGGCGGAGCGGCCATTTCTGCAACGCAGGATCTGTCAGATTTCTTCGGTCTGGAGGACGGCAAGTACGGCAGGGCGATCATCAACAACTCCAAGAACAAGATCATTCTGAACCTGGAGCCGGACGAGGCCCGCTATGTACAGGAAACGCTGAAGCTCACCCGCACGGAGATCCGCGCCATCACCCGCTTCGAGCGCGGCGAGGCGCTCATCAGCTCCAACAATAACAAAGTGCCCGTGGTGGTGAAGGCCTCCAAGCTGGAAAAGGAAATGATCACCACGGATCGTGCCGAGCTGGAGGCAATCCTCAAAGAACGGCAGAGGGAGAAAACGCATTCAGCGTAGAATACGCATTTCGCAAAGAATACGCACACACAGAAGGAGGTGAACAACATGCTGCTTGATGATGAGCGCCATGTGATCAAATGGTTGTCGCAGTACGGCGCACTGACCAAAACACAGGTGATCCGACTGCTGCGGGACAAAACCCAGGAGACGGCGGAGAAGATTCTTCGCAATCTGAAAAGGGAGCATCAAATCTCGGATGTGGCCGGTGGCTACTATCTGGCTTTGGATGGACTATGCAAGCCGGATCAGCGGACGATCCTTGCCGTATGGGTGCTGCTGCGGTTTATCGACTATGTGGATCCCATGGCGCATTATCCTGCGGTCTACCCGTCCCAAATCTTTTTTCTGAAGGAAAACACCGGCTATGAGATCGTCGTGCTGTATGACGGCGAGCAGCACCTTAGCAAGCTGCTGCAGCCGCAGGATGACGAGATGAAATATATCTTTGTCCTGCCCAATATCGCCATGGCGTCCCAGATGATGCTCCCCAAGGCGCCCTGCCTGTTTGCAACCGTCAACTTTGCCGGGCAGGAAGAACCGGACATTACATTTTACACAGAGGAGGCTGCAACCGATGGACTCGATAAACTCGTTCATTCATCTGCTGGATAAAATAGAGACGCAGGAGCGACGGCTCGGCATGACCATAAAAAATCTCCGCTGTCTGACCGGAGGGAAAAGCATGGAGCTGGCGTATGCCATGGCGCTGAAGCTGGCTGAGGAAAGCGAAAAACTGACGCTGCTGACCAGAGCGCTTCCCGCCTACACGGGAAATCCGCGGGCGCTGCAGGATGTGGATGCGGTTGCAGCAGAGTCGGTTCCAATAGAAGCGGGCTTTACCATCGAAGGCTGGTTCTGCATCCGGCTGCCTCTGCTGCTCCCCAAAAAGGAGAGGGGCTCCGCCTCCTATATTCGGGGCATCCTGTATCCGGCGCTCAGGAGCTTCTTTCAGGGCAAAGCGCCGGTTCGATACCCCGAAAGCATTATGATATTCCGCCATGTATATGAAAAAGGCAGGCCGGAGCGTCGGTACCGGGATCATGACAATATTGAGGTCAATATGGTCTCCGATACCGTCGCCATGTATGTGCTTACGGATGACGCGCCGCCGTGCTGCGATCATTTCTACTGCAGCGCGGCCTCCACGCAGGAGCGTACGGAGGTGTACGTGGTCCCGGCACGGGATTTTCCCCAGTGGCTGGTGCTGGAGCCCCTGATCCCGGACGAGGGGGTGATGCTCCATGAAAATGTGCCGGAGCAGCGTCAAAAACATGTGTAAAAACAGGGCAAAAACCCGCCTCCCCAATGACATATCTTTTAACAGCCGGAAAACACCGATGAAACCGATGTTTTTCAGGCTTTTTGCGCGGACGGTTTCCGACAAAGAGAGCAGTCATGTTGTCGGAAAGCTCCTGCATTCCGGGGTTTGAAACAATGATTACCGTTCGGCCGGGAAGTCATGTGCATCGGCTTATCACAGTGCTTGGGCTCGCCGGCGAATACCCTGTCCGTTCGCTTGGCGTACTGGGAAACGAGCGTACTCTCAGAGCGCTGGTGAGTAAACTTTCCACAACACAGGAGCTTCGTAACCCGGATACCGGCGAGCGGATGAGGGTAAAGCTGCTGCAGCTGACCGGTATCGGGAATGCCAAAGCAATTCGTTTCTGTAAGGGCGCTCTCCCCATACTGGAATGGATACATCCGGACGCATACGGCTATTATATGGCCGCGTTTTACAATCATAGATTCCCCGGCGGTATGGCGCATCGGGACCGTAACCTTCGGGTTGCCGAGACGATTGGGATGCACCTGACCGCCGGTATCGAGACAAGGGCCTATCTACTCCCCGCCTTGCAAAACCGGGCTATCCTTCGGATAACATCGGACACGCCTGCCTTTTATCTGGCGCGGGACTTCAAAAAGATCACCCCAGCGGAACAGAACAAAACCATGTTCACACGCATCGTCGGCGCAATCTTCTATCCCGGCGGCTGTTACGCCGTTTACAACACGCGGAACGCCGCGATGAAATGGAACGGCATGGGAGAGTTCAAGGCGCTCCACAGCCTGACAGAGCTTGCCCGCATGAATGCCGGGGTTCAGAGCATCGACTCCGCAATCCTGCTGGGCGAGTCCTATGATACGGCGCTGACCACACTGCTGGAGTCGGATAAAAACCGGCGACTGGAACTTCGGTTTGACGGAATCTATCGGCATATCTATTTTGTGCCCATGAATGCCGGCGGCATCCGGCAGTTCAGATTGCTCACCGTCCCAGACTGGAAAGAAAAACTGCTTGAGCTGCTGTTCGACCCAGACGTCCGGTCATATAACCGGGGATTCATGGAATACGACGCCAGTATCGGCGGCACCTGTGTTTTCTCGCATCTTGACGGCGACATCGCACGCCTGATCCGTTTTCGTGAGGCAATGCAGACCGGCGCAGGGAGCTTCGAGGTACTCTGCTTCGATGATCAAGCGCCCTTTCTAAGAGAGTACCTTGGCCCGTATATCACACTCAAAACCATCGACGCTGCCACAGTAGAAGCAGAACTGGGACTATAAAGGAGGAATGCATTCTGGATAAAAAGCGAGCAGCAGCCATCATCGCCGTCTCCATACCGGGACTCATCACCCTGCTTTACCTGGGCGGAGTGCTTGGCCAATTGCTGATAAACTATGAGCTTTGGATGAATTCCGGCGGTCTTACGGGGCAAACGACCATCGGCGCCGTAGACTGGAATCCAATCGTGTGTCTGGGCAGCGCCTTCAGTATCCCGGGGCTAAAAAGCATCGGTATACTGCTGCTGACCGGGGTCGGTATCACGGCCTATGTGCGTTTCCACGATAAATTCAGCTCCAAGGACTACGATGAACGCGGATTTACCCGCAGCAAGTACGGAACCTACGGCACCGCATCATGGATGAAGGACAAGGAGCTGAAAGAGATTCTGGAGATCAAGCCTCCGTCGCAGGCCGATGGCATCATTTTGGGCGAAAAAAACGGCAGCGTCGTCTGCTTACCTAAAGACACCAGACTGAACCGCCACATCGCCGTATTCGGTGCATCAGGTACCCGGAAATCCCGTGGCGTGATCCGTCCGGCACTGTTCACCATACTCAAGCGCGGAGAGTCGGCAGTCATTACGGATCCGAAGGCGGAGCTCTATAACGATACCGCCGAGTTGTTCCGTAAGAACGGGTATGAGGTAAAGGTATTCAACCTGGTAGACCCCCGGCACGGCGACTCATGGAACTGCATGTCAGACCTGAACGGCGATACCCTGCTGGCGCAGGTGTTGACCAATGTCATCATCTCCAACACCAGTGAGGGCAAGGGCGACCATTTCTGGGACAACGGCGAGGCCAATTTGCTCAAAGCGCTGGTGCTCTATATCGATCTGGACAGGAGCCGCAGCCCGGAGACGAAGAACCTGGCGGCCGCCTACCAGCTCCTGACCCAAAACAGCGAACGGCAGCTGACGGCACTTTTTGAAAAGCTGCCGCTGGATCACCCCGCCCGTGCGCCGTTCAATCTTTTCTCGCAGGCCAGCGACACGGTGCGTTCCGGCATCGTCCTTGGACTCGGCACCCGGTTACAGGTCTTACAGAACGAGGCTGTGCGGGACATCATCAGCCGCAGCGATATCGATCTCACGGCGCCGGGCAAGCGCAAATGCGCCTACTTCGTCATACTCAGCGATCAGGACGCAACGATGGCGTTTCTGTCCTCGCTGTTCTTTTCGTTTCTATTCATCAAGTTGGTGCGCTATGCCGACAGCACGCCGGAGCTGCGCTGCAAAGTCCCGGTCAACCTCATCTTCGATGAGTTCAACAATGTGGGCAAGCTCGGCAGCGCAGCGGACGGTTCGGATTTCGCCCGTACGCTCAGCGTTATCCGCAGCCGTGCGATCTATGTGATGCTGGCCGTGCAGAGCCTCGGTCAGCTCCAGAACCGGTATCCCAACAATCTCTGGGCAGAGATCGTCGGTAACCTGGACGTGCAGCTCATGCTGGGCTGTACCGATGAGGTCAGCGCCGAATACTTCTCCGCGCGGAGCGGTGATATGTCGGTGGAGATCAACTCCACCATGACCGTGCGCAAGACCATTGCCGTAGCGCAGGTCATACCCCAATACCGTCAGACGGAGGGCCAGGGGCGCAGACGGCTGCTGACTCCGGACGAGGTGCTGCGCATCCCAAACGAGGAGCTGCTGGTGGTCATCCGAGGACACAATGTCCTGAAACTGAAAAAGTTTGATTATGCTGACCACCCGCTGGCCAAGGAATTGACTCCCGTCAGCATTCTTGATTACACACCCTCGCACGCGGCAGCGCCTTTTCTCCAGACCGAGACGACTTCGCCACACGCAGCGTCTGAGGAGCGGCCGCACACATCGTCCATACCCTCAAAACGCAGAACTCTGTACAGCTCCGCAAAACCGCCGAGCGAGTTTTGAACTCAATGGTTTAACTAAAAAGTTGACATTTAACTTTAGTGATGTTATAATGCCGAAAGAAAGTTAAATTGGTGGTGAGCAGATGGACTATATCACAAAAACACTGGGAGTCCCGGTAATACGGACAGAGTGGAAGCAGCAGGCAGCCTTGCCGCTTTTTTTGAACGATAGATATACATTTGAACAAGCGGACATTGGCGGAGTAGCGTGCCTTATTGTTCATCCTGTGGGGGAACTCGATACGATCAATACCCTTAAAAAGCATGTGGCGAGGCTGCATGCAGCAAGTGGGCGACAGGTCGTTTTTGAGTTAACGGCCATATCCCGGCAGCGCCGCAACTCCTTCATTGATGCGAAGCTGGCGTTCGTCGTGCCGGAAAAGCAGGTGTATCTTCCCTTTCTTGGGGCTCTGCTTACAGAGCGCTGCGATAGCGAGGGACTCATGACGGGCGCAGAGAAGCTGCAGCCGTCTGCGCAGATGCTGCTGTTTGCCTATATCCTGAATGGGAACGAGCCTATGCCCATGACGCCCTTTGCGGAGCGGTTTGCCTTTTCCGCAATGACGATCACGAGAGCGGCAAATCAATTGGTAGCGCTTGGACTTCTTAACAAGTCCTGCTCCGTCGGAGCGCAGAAAATGCTCTGCACCGAGCTCGACACGAAGGGACTATATCAAAAAGCCGTCCCCTACCTCATCCAGCCTGTCCGGACAACCGTATTCATCGAAAAGAGCGCTGTGACCCGGGATATGTTTCCCGCAGGGCTAAGTGCGCTTTCGGAAATGAGCATGCTCAATCCGCCGGCGGTCGAAACATGGGGTATGGTTGGCGGTAAAATTAAGGGAACGGCACAGAAATTGATCGATTCTGAAAAGCAATGCGCCCTGCAGCTCTGGCGCTATGATCCGCGCCGTATCAGTCAGACAGGCGGAGTTGATGTACTGTCGCTGGCGGCAAGCTTAGCAGATGATACGGACGAGCGGGTAGAGCAATGTATTGAAGAAATACTGGAAAAGGTGTGGTGACAAAGATGGTAACCGGATTTGAGAGCTTCAAGCGGTGGTTTTCCGAGTACAGCGAGCAGTATGCAATTATCGGCGGAACAGCATGCGACCTGCTCATGAGCGAGGAAGGCATGGATTTTCGGGCAACGCGAGATATTGATATGGTGCTGATCGTAGAGAGCCTGACGCCGCAGTTCGGAGAACGATTTTGGTCATATATCAGAGACGCAGGGTACGAGCATAGAAATAAAAGTACCGGCGAACCGCAGTTTTACCGATTTACGAATCCGAAGAGCCGGGATTATCCCTACATGATAGAGCTGTTTTCCCGTCGCGCTGATGCAATTGCCCTTTCGGATGATGCGGTACTTACGCCATTGCCACTGGACCATGAAATATCCAGCCTGTCGGCGATTTTGCTGGATGATGCGTATTACCAATTCCTGCGCAAGGGGAAAACCATAATAGATGGGATACCGATTCTTGACGCAATGCACCTCATCCCATTCAAGGCCAAGGCGTGGCTGGATCTTCGCCAGCGAAAGGAAGCCGGCGCAAAGGTTGACAGCAAAAACATCCGGAAGCACAAAAATGACGTGATCCGGCTCAGCATGCTGTTGAGAGAAAATGATACGCTTGACTTGCCGCAAGCGATCCGCAATGATATGAAAGACTTCCTTGCCGCAATGCGCGAAGAACCGATTGACCTCAAGGCACTCGGAATACGAGGAATGTCACAGGAGGAAATAACGGGAAGGCTGCTTACGGCGTATATCCTGAACAAATAAGACATATTACCGGCAGATGAGCGTCTCAGAAATGGGACGCTCTTTTTATATTCAAACAAAAGAAACGGAGGATCAAACAATGGCAACGAAAAAAACGGCGGTGATCCCGGAAGAAGAAATTCTTGCGGCCGCAACGGAAGAAAACATCAATGAACACTCATTACATCAGACTGAAACTGAACCTGAGCCGGATAGAGTGCTCAGCGCTGAAGGGGCGCCCGGAGACGCTGATCTCATCGACATTTGCCAGACTGATTCCGAATCTGCGAATCCCGAAGGGATGCCGATCGAAGACGCCGCGCGCAACACCCCGGAAGCACCGGTATCCCAGACCGGTTCGGGCACTGAACTTCCCGGAGAATTTCCGGCCGGATCCGATGAATTAACTGCGCCGGAAGCTCCGGCGTCCCAGACCGATTCCGACTTGGAGGAGAAAAAACCTGAAGAGAGCCCGCCGGCCCGCCGAACCAGAAAACCAAGAGCCAAGAAAAGTGAGTCTGACACAGCAGCGGCAGAACCGCCCGGGGATGCATCCGACGGCGTCGCAGCTCCGGAGAAGAAGCCGCGCAGGCGCGCCGCTGCCAGACCGGCGTCGCCGGTGGTATCCATCGACGAGCGCCCCAGTGTGGAAACGGAAGCGGACAAAGCCCGCAACGATTTGCTGGACCTGGTAGAATCATTAAAGACCAAACGGATCCTGACCGGGACCATTCAGGGCATCGAACGCCCCGCTGACCATCCCTCGCGTTCTCTTGCAGTCATTTATCATGGCGATATCAAGGTAATCATTCCTGCGGAGGAGGCGGTGGAGCCGCCGGAGGATTTCCGCGGCAGGCTTCCGGAGGATGTGCTGCACTATATGGTCACCAAGCGCCTGGGGGCGGAAGTGGATTACATCATCAAGGGCATCGACGCCAAGGCAGGCGTTGCAGTCGGCAGCCGTCTTGAGGCTATGTCCGCTAAGCGCCGAGCGTACTATTTCGGTACAGACCGGGATGGAAACAATCTGCTCTACGAAGGTATCTGTGCGGAAGCTCGCGTTGTATCCGTCATTCGTGCCGGCATCTTCGTGGATCTGTTCGGCCTGGAGGTCTACATCCCTCTTCGTGAGCTGAGCTACCAACGCATGCTGGATGCGCAGGACAGCTTTCAGCCCGGGCAGCGCATTCTGGTTAAGATCCTGAGCATCGACCGCAGTGACCGAACCCGTATCCGGGTCAGCGCCTCCATCAAGCAGGCCGGAGAGAATCCCTATGAAAAGGCGCTGCGGCGTTATTCTGTGGGCAACCGCTATGTAGGTACTGTCAGTATGGTGGACATGAACGGTGTGTTCGTCTCACTGGACGGCGGCATCGACTGTCTGTGCAGCTATCCTAAGCGCGGGCGCCCGCCCAGAGGCTCTCGCGTAACGGTACGGATTCTGGGCATCAACAACGAATCCAATCGAATCTGGGGCGCAATCACACACATCGCTACCCCGAGATGACTGGAGCGAACAGAAAATGACAAGGAGGTTGAACAACTATGCTTGATTACGATCTGACCCGCGCAGAGCAGGTCAGAAGAACGGATCTTGCGCAAAAAGCCCGCAGAATGATCCTGTCCCACATGAAGGTGGAGGCGGAGGACGAAACTTCGCTGACGCTGGATCACCGCGGCTACTATATGCAGATCTCGTTCTCGCCGCTGCACCCGCTGCTGGTCGTCTGCCTGGCTAAGGCGATCCGAAACCCGGATGGCGCACGAAAACAGCAGCTTGCCAACGAACTGAACCTGCACAGTGTGCTGGGCAGCCACGCCATCAACGAGGACGTCGGCTGTTATTCCTATCGCGCTACCCACTGGCTGGATACGGAGCTCACGCCGGAACGGTTCTTTGAAATACTCAGCCGCTGCGTTGACGAAGCGGATCGTGGCTATTTCAATCTGGCAGGATGAGTATATTGCCGTAATGCTCAGTGCGTATCCGCGTACCGGACAACCCCACCGCCTCCCGGCAGTACCCGGGGAAAGCCTCAAGTGAGAGCCGGGAGCCATACTGCGGCACTCCGGAGTACACCTTACAGCCGTCAAGCCCTCCGGAATCAGAACCAGCCATACTCAAAGAGCCGGCCATGAATGAACTGCATTTGCGTGAAACTGCAGCGTTGGAGTTGGCTTCACCTATGACTCTACCGCAACAGGACGCCGGAATACCCCCATTATCGCCGGAGATATATCCATCCATCCTGCGCGGGATATCAAATCGCGGCTGGAACTGTACGCAGCAGACGGCATCATATATTTCTGCGTTTGGGCGCAGCTGAGAACAGAAGCGTGATACGATCTGTATATCGGCTGCACCTGAGCCAAACCACATCACGCAGCGAGAAGCGCATCGGAAACGGTGCGCTTCTTTGCTGCAAAAAAAACAGGAGGTAAAGGACCGATGAAACGTAAAACGCTCAAGAAAGCCCTTTCGGCATTCTTGTCCCTGCTCATGTGCATGATGACGCTTTTGTCTATCAGCACCCCTGTGTTTGCCGCAACGACGGTAGACGCTTACATGGTGGATTTCCCACGCGACGGTGACAGCAACTACTCTGCGACGGCGTGGGGCCACTCTGCCACGTCTCTGATGGGCGGTTGGCGGTTTCTCAACAGCAAATACACAACGGTGCATAGCATCGGCACCTATAACGGTCAAGTCTCGTATTGCATCGAGCCCGGCATCGGGCAAAATGCCGGCGATACTCTCTCCCACAAGGATGAGACATTTTGGGAAAACTACCCCAGCCACCTCAATCCGACCATTTCCCCGGATACCATCAAGGTCCTGCTTGGCCGGATCATGCAGTATGGCTATCAGGGCAATGTATCCACATCCTGGCGTTCTCAGAACGCCTCGGATGCAGCTGCGTTAAGCCATATAATCGCTACACAGCTGCTGGTCTGGGAGACGGTTGTCGGCGAGCGTGACGCAAGCTTCAACAAGGTGGATCCCTCCGGCTATGGGAAGAGTGCGGTTTGGAGTTATATCCGGGACGAGCATCCGCTTCGCAGCCAGATCCGCTCCTATTATAATTCCATGGCCGCCAGCGTGCAGAGTCACGCAGAGATCCCCAGCTTCTGCGCACGAAGCATTGGCAGCGCACGCAGCTATGAACTCAAATACGACGGCACGCGATATACCGTGACACTGACGGATACCAATGGAGTGCTGTCGAACTTCTCGTTCAGCTCCTCGGAACCCGGAATCAGCTTCTCCCGAAGCGGGAACCGCCTGACAATCACCTCCGACATGCCGATTGCAGGCGATATCCGCGTAAGCGCCAGCAAGACCAATGGCGTGCGAAGCGGTGTGGTCGTCTGGACGGACGGCAACAAAGGCGCCGGCATTCAGGATGTTGTCACCTACGGCGAAAATGTGTCAGACCCTGTCAGCGCCTATCTTCGGCTTGAGATGGAGGCGCTCGGCACCATGCACCTGGTCAAGACCAGCGAGGATGGCGTTGTGGCCGGAATTTCTTTCACGATCTCTGGCAACGGCATTACCAAGACTGTGACTACCGGCCGCGACGGCACGATTGACGTATCCGAGCTCATGGCCGGCACCTACACCGTAACAGAAGCGGACATTGAGCGTTATACGCCCCAGACTTCACAGCAGGTCACCATTGTCGGCGGGCAGACCTCGACCGTGACCTTCAACAACATGCTCAAGCGCGGTGCTTTGGAGGTGACCAAGACTTCGGAAGACGGATTCGTTGAGGGCGTAAAGTTTCGCTTGTACGGCAAATCCCTTTCCGGCCTGAACGTCGATGAGTATGCGGTAACGGACTCCACCGGCGTGGCTAAGTTCCGCAATGTCCTGATCGGCGGCCCATATACCATCGAGGAAGTCGATACGGCCGTTCGTTACGTTATCCCTGATCCCCAGTCGGTATCTATCCAGTGGAACCGGGTTGCAGAGCGCAGCTTTGCCAATATCCTCAAAAAGTTTACCGTGACAGTAACTAAGACGGACGCAGAAACCGGAACACCGCAGGGCGACGCCACGCTGTCAGGCGCTAAATACGGGATCTACAAGGGCGGGAAGCTTGTCGATGTATATTACACAGACGCCAAAGGTCAGTTCACCAGCAAAGAGTATATCTGCGATACCGACTGGACGATCCGTGAAATGGAACCCTCGGAGGGGTACCTCCTCGATACGACGGAACATGCCGTTGGTGCAGCGCCCGGTCAGTATACGGTTGAACACAATACAACGGCTAACGCCGTGACCGAAACGGTAATCAAGGGCAGCATCCGCCTGATCAAGCATATTGATGCGGAACTGGAAACCCCCGAGAATATGCCGACCCCGCAGACAGAAGCCGAGATCCCTGCAACACCGGAAGGCTCCGCATATTTTGTTAGCCCAGACGCCGCCGCACCGAAGGATGCGCAGGAAACTGCAGCTTCCGTTGATGCAAAGGAGGCAGCCGAACCTGCAGCGGAAGAAACCCCAATGCCCGATCAAACCGACACGGAAACGCCGGCCGAGTCTGAGCCGGAAGCAGCCGATACGCTGATTCCCGGTCAGAATGAAGCGGAGCCAGAACCCGAAAACGGATCTGTACCGACGGCGGAGTTCAACCCCTCCGGCAATGCAGGCATTATCGAGCAGCCGGAAGCAGGCGCGATGTTCCAGCTTTATCTCTCCGGTGCTGGAAGCTATGACGCAGCCAAAGATAGCGAGCGCGATCTGCTGGTGACGGATGAAAACGGCGTAGCGCTTTCCAAGGATCTGCCTTACGGCCGCTATACCGTACACCAAATCGAGGGACAGGAAGGACAGGCCTTTGTTCCGGACTTCACCGTATTCATCAGCTCCGACGGACACCTGTACTCCTATATCCTGAACAACCAGACCATCACCAGTTTTATCCGCGTGGAAAAACGCGATGCTGAGACCGGAAAGATCATTCCGGCAGCAGGCATCGGTTTTCAGGTCAGAGACCTGACCTCCGGCGAACTGATTTCACAGACCGTCTATTATCCGGCGCCAGTGACCATCTCCACATTCTATACCGCAGATGATGGCACGCTGATGCTCCCCTGCGAGCTGCCCTACGGCCGCTATGAGCTGATCGAGGTGACAACCTGCCATGGCTATGTGCTGGATACCGCCCCGGTTCCGTTTACCGTAGATGGGTCAGAGGCTGTCGTGACAGTTACAAAGTCCAACATGGCGCAAAAAGGCGTCATCCGCATCCAAAAGACCGGAGAGGTCTTCAGCAGCGTAGTAAACGAGGGATCCATCTTCCGGCCTGTATATGAGAATACCGGACTTCCGGGAGCAGTCTTTGATATCGCTGCTGCGGAGGATATTTACACCCCTGACGGAACCTTGCGTGCAAAGGCCGGAGACATCGTAGACACCGTCACCACGCAATCGGACGGCATGGCCGCCAGTAAGGCACTCTACCTTGGCAAGTATGTGATCACCGAGAAGCAAGCTCCGCACGGCATGGCGCTTCAGACCGAACCGCATACGGTTGAGCTGGTATATGCCGGACAGGAGGTCACGGTCACCGAGCTTCGGGCAGATATGTACAATGAACGCCAGCGTGTGGAGATCAGTCTGGTAAAAACCATGGAAACAGATACGCTGTTCGGCATTGGCCAAAGAGACGAGCTCACACACGTTACATTCGGCCTTTATGCTGCGGAGAAGCTTGTGGCAGCCGATGGCAGCAGCATCCCGCAGGACGGCCTGATCGAGATGGTGTCCTTGAATAAAGACGGAAAAGCGACGTGCAAGACGGATCTCCCCTTTGGACGCTTCTACCTGCAGGAGATCTCTACCGACAGCCATTACCAGCTTGGCGATACGAAGTATCCGGTGTCGTTTGACTACGCCGGGCAAGACAAGAAGCTTGTCAAGCTGATTGCCAACGAGGGCGCAGCCATTGAGAATAAGCTGATCTACGGCTCCGTTTCGGGTCTGAAGGTTGATGCAAACGATAAGCCACTCTCCGGTGCGGTCATGGGTCTGTTTGCTGCATCTGAAACGAGATTCACGAAGGATACCGCACTGCTGACAGCCGTATCCACCGAGGATGGCAGATTCCGCTTCGAAAAGATCCCTGCCGGCAACTGGCTCGTGCGCGAGATCGAGCAGCCCAAGGGCTTCGTTCTGAGCGAAGAGCTGTTCCCGGTAACGGTCAAGGAGCAGGGACAGGTCATTGAGATCAAGATTGCGAACAAACTTATCCGCGGCAGCGTCACACTGACAAAGTATGACGCAGACTATCCCGAGAATAAACTCAGCGGCGCGGTATTCGAGGTCTACCGTGATGTTAACGGGAACAAGGCGCTGGACAAGGACGATGTATTGCTCGGCACCATGGAGGAGTCCTCTGCCGGCGTTTACTGGATGAAGAATCTGGAGTACGGCGGCGTACTGGTAAGGGAGAAAACTGCACCGGAGGGCTTTATTCCGGACGAGAAAGCCTACTATGTGGAGATCGATACCGACGGAAAAACCTACACCGTTGAGAACGAAGCCGGAAAGGGCTTTATCAACCATGCTCTGAAGGGCTCCCTCAAGATTATTAAGACCACCAGCGACGGAAAGAAAGAGGGCTTTGCGTTCCGCATCACCGGCGCCAACGGCTACGATATGACGTTTACGACCGACTCCAAGGGCGAAATCTTCATTGAGAAGCTGCGCATCGGCGAGTATACCGTCACGGAGCTGAAAAACAGCGCCAGCGAAGGGTACAAGATCGCAGACCCCATCAAAATCACGCTTGTTGCAAATGAAACGCTGACGGTAAAGATCCATAACGACAAGACGAAGGTGGATGTTCCCAAGACCGGAGACGACGCCGATCTTATGCTATGGATCTCACTGCTCGGGCTTGCGGCGGCAGGAGTAGGCTGCACAGCGTTTTTCTACCTGAAAAAGCGCAGAACGGGCAAGCATATTGCCGTGAAGAAGTAAATAACACCAATCCGGGGATACGCTTGAACGCATATCCCCGGATTCGTTATGGAGGAACGATATGAAAAACGACAGGCGCAGAAGAAATCGGCCGCGGAACCGTGAGAAGAAGGGCGTCAAGCAGTCCCCGGGCCGGGAATGCCGGCACGTATGGTCGGGCGGCGTATGCCTTAAATGCGGGCGCTTGCAGCAAAACCCACGCTCAAACAGTGAAAAACTGCCCGCAGGACAAAATCCTGCGGGCAGTACAGATGTCAGAGATAATTGATGGGAATGACCCGATCCGAACCCTTCAGTGAGACCAGCCTGTCATAAAGGCAGATCACGCCGCCTGGACCGCGCCTGACACCGGGGATCTTATCCAAGAGGTCGAAAGCATCCATGTCTTTCTCCGGTGGGTCGATGTTCTTTTTCATCCTCAGCGGACATGGTGTCCCTTTCTCAGTTATTGCCGGTGATGAACGCAGCATTGAAAGAGCATTGCAATCAGAATTCTTCATGCTATAATATACCCACATCACTCGTGAGGCTATGACTGACTGCGCCCAGACCAAAGGATAATTGGTGCACGGTTGTAAACGGGTGCAGAAGGAGGAATAAAGTCTATGACAAAGAAAGAGCTTGTCGCTTATGTGGCTGAAAAGGCCAATCTCAGCAAAAAGGACGCGGAAATAGCGGTCAATTCCGTATTTGACGGTATCACGGAAGCACTGAAAACCGACGGCAAGGTCCAACTGGTCGGCTTCGGCAGTTTTGAAGTGAAGGAGCGCGCCGCGAGGATGGGCAAAAACCCGGCTACCGGTGAAACGATCGAGATCCCGGCCGGCAAAGCCCCTTCCTTTAAGGCGGGAAAGGCGCTCAAGGACACGATCAAGTAAAAACAAAATACAGCATCAGAGAGGACGGCTTGAGAAAACCAGGCCGTCTTTTTCTATGCAAATTACAGGAGGTCATTATGAAAAAGATGAAAACAGGCATCGGCGTAATGCTGGTGCTATTGTGCTGCATCCTCATGTGCACAGGCGTTGTCTATGCTACCGGCGATGACACGGACGGCACGGAGCTTCAAGTCGCGCAGCCCGTCATCCTTGAGGTACAGCTTGGCCCCCAATGGGCGGGTGTTGAATTCCAGCTCAAAACGGATGCAGGCCTTTATCCGGGCACGATTGCCGTCGGGCAGGACGGGATTTTACGAACCGAGCTGGGCAATAGCGGCAGCTATGTCCTTTCTTGCCTGACGCTAAATGCCGCCGTGCCGGCGCCGGGCGATATCCCAAGTCCTGATGTGACGCAACAAGAACAGGAGCCGCTGACAACAGACAGTGCGGAGAACGCGGACGCCGCTTCGCAGAATGTGCAAGAGCAGGATACGGGCCGTCCTACCGTCGGCGGGATTCCCGTGATGCACATTATCCTGTTTGGCGGAGGGCTCCTTCTTGCGGCAGGTGCGCTGGTCGCCATGCGCTTTATTCGGAACCGGCGCCCAACAGAACGCTCGCCGTATGATCCGGACGATGAGGACGATGACGAGGATGATTACGAATATTGACATCGCCATTTTGGAGAGTGCGGGCAGATTGGAGAGGCGTTTCTTTCCACCAGACTGGTTCTGAATCGCAAAACACAAAACTTTAAGAAATATCATAATAAAATAATTAAAAACATTACTTTAAGGCTTGACTTTTGGATCCTGATATGCTAAGCTGTAACCGTGGCAGGGGCTTGCACTCAGGCTTTCAGTACTTCGGAAGAGCTCCCGGAGTTAGACTCTCCCCGCGGGAGAGAAACTGTTACGGATTTGCGCACTGAGCGATCCATACGGTGCAAGCCACAACTGAACTCATTGGCCGGAAAGCTGCTTTGATGACAGGAACGTGCTCGGTATGTAGAAACCGACTTTGCCGTCCTTGGTTTTCATGCAGTTTTCCGGCCTTTCTCTATATCCTGACGGAGGTGAAAGGAACCGTGAAACACAAGAAAAAGAAGAAAGGAATCAACCCGTCCGCCATGCGCTGTCAGTATTGCGGCGGCACCGTTGTGCTGCGCTCCGCAGACGGCATCTACCATGAGAACCACAGCCATACCATGCTATATGTTTGCAGTAATTATCCGCGGTGTGACGCTTATGTCCGCACCCATCCGGGCACGAATATCCCCGTCGGCACATTGGCTAACCGCGAGCTGCGCACGCTTCGGAATCAGGCGCACCACTATTTCGACCAACTATATCTGAGCGGTTTGATGAGTAAGCAGGACGCCTACCTGTGGCTGGCAGGGCTTCTGCAGGTACCGCTTTCCAAAGCGCACATTGGTTTTCTCGGCGAATATTACTGCAACGAGGTCATCGCCGAAAGCAAGAAGCTCCTGGAGCATCGCAGGAAACAACAGCCGGCCGGATTTCGCCCATGCAAAGGAGGCGAAGCATCATGACGCTTACACAACCCCAGCAGAGAAAAGTGGAGCAAAACCTCGGGCTGGTCGGGAAGGTGATCAAGGACAAGGTCCATAATCCCGGTCAAAACAGTATCTACAGTTACGATGACCTCTATCAGATCGGCTGCATTGGCCTCTGCAAGGCGGCATACAGCGATAAAGGCGGATGCTTCTCTACGTATGCATACAGGCTAATCTGGAACGAGATATGCACGGCGTTGATCTATGCCAACCGCCGGGCGGCAAAGGAGTGCGAACTGATCCCGGAGGTGCTCGGGAAAGAAGATAGTTTAGACGAGCATCACGAACTGAGTATGATACTCGACCGACTGGAGGCCAACGCTTCTGAGGCGATGGCGAAAGGCATCCGGGCGATCCGTCTCAGCGCCGAAGGCTATTCCCACGCGGAAATCGGCAGCATACTCGGGGAAAGCGACAAATGTGTCGCCGCCCGAATCTCCCGCACCAGGAAATATCTCAGGTCGCATCCGGACCTTGCGGCATTCTGATTTATGCACAATTGAAAACGATACAGCAAACCCGCCCTCCCCAGTATAAACACTGCGGAGGGCGGGTTTTGCATTTTGGAGGAAGTTATGGAACTCTTCAAGAATAACCGCTGGCTGCTTATCCCGATCCTGTCCTCACTTCTGCTGCTTGTCCTTATGAAAACAGTGCTCTTTCTCGGGTATGTCCCGACTGAGTCCATGGAACCGACACTGAAGAAAGACTCATTTATTCTGGGGACACGGCTGTACGGAGATTTGACCGATGGGGATATTATCATCTTTGAGCGGGATGGGAGGCTGCTTGTAAAGCGAATTACGGCATCCGGCGGCGAAGCTGTCGTTCGGAATGGCATTACGCTGATTGTGCCGGAAAACTGTTATTACGTTCAGGGCGACAATGCCAACCACTCCTATGATTCCCGCTTCTGGTCGGACCCGTTTGTAAAGGAGAGCAGCATAAAGGCAAAGCTGCTGGGCTGATTCTTTATAAGCGCCATAGCCGCCTGCTCCGGGACGCTGAAAAAATCGTCCCTGTGGGTTTCCGGCAGGTCAAGGGCTATGCCGCTTATGTCCCACTGTGTATCACATAGCGGCAAAACTCGTCCTCGTCAAGATGGGAGGAGATAAGATCTCTGCTCTCTGCTTTTTCCTTCAAAATACTTGTGCCCACATATGTGTCCTTACAGTTGATAGTATGCACCCCAGATTACCTTCCCCTATACAGTCTAGTATATAGAGCTTTGCTCCTGGCGTTCTTTATAGATCGTCTACCAGTGCGGTGCTCTTCGCGTAGGCGGTGCTACGGGCCTCAAAGAAATCCGTCTTGACCATGTTGGCGTCGGCGTACTGGCTGACCCATGCCATGCTCTCCGGCTCGTGCTCGAAGCCGGGATACAGCGCCGGATACCCGAGGCTTGTCCAGCGGAGATTGCCGAGGTAGCGGATGTAATCTGTGACCATCCGGCGGTTCAGCCCCGGCACCTCGTCCCCGATGACATAATGCCCCCACGCGATCTCCTGTTCCACGCCCTCCAGCATCATTTCCCGAAGCGCCTGCACGTTTTCCGCCGTGAACAGCTCCGGCTGCTCCTTCTGTAGCTCCAAAATAATGTTGCGAAACAGCCACAGGTGGGTGTTCTCGTCCCGGTTAATGTAGCGGATCTCCTGTGCCGAGCCGGGCATCTTGCCATTGCGGGAAAGGTTGTAGAAGAACATGAAGCCACTGTAAAAATAGATGCCCTCCAAAATGAAGTTGGCCATCATCACGCGCAGCAGCGTGAAGGAATCCCTCTTCACTTGAAACTCATTGTAGCAGTTCCCGATAAAGGTGTTGCGGCGCAGCAGATGCTCGTCCGTTCGCCACTGGTAGAGGATGTCGTTGCGCTCCACGGGGGAGCAGATGGTGTCCAGCATATAGCTATAGCTCTGGGAGTGGACGCACTCCTGAAACGCCTGAATGGACAGGCAGAGATTGACCTCGTTGGCGGTGACATACGCGCCGATGTTGGGCAGATTCGCCGTCTGGATGGAGTCCAGAAAGACGAGAAAGCTTAAAATTTTGTCGTAGGCCGTGCGCTCGGCCGGCAGCAGGCGGGGATAGTCCTTCACATCCTGCGAGAGATTGATCTCCTCCGGAATCCAGAAATTGTTCATGGCCTGCCGGTACCAGTCGCTGACCCACGGATACTTCATGTTGTTGAAATCGTTGAGGTTTGTTGTGTTGCCGCCAATCATCCGCCGCAGGCGCACGTCGATGTCACCCTCCGGATTGAAAAGTGGCTTTTTCTTCAGTTCTACCATGGTACTGCTCCTCCCTATGACGCGCAGCTTTCGCAGTCCTCCACCTCAAGGGACTTGCTGCGGATGTAGTAGATCGTCTTGACGCCGCTGTGCCACGCATCCAGATACAGCGCCAGTACCTGCCGCATGGTGTAGTCGTTGGTGATATACAGGTTCATGCTCTGCGCCTGATCGATGTGCCGCTGGCGCACGCCTGCGGCTCGTACCGACCAGCTCTGGTCGATGAGGTGAGCCGCCTTATAGTACCACCAGGTATCCAGCGACAGCTCCGGGGCCACGCGAGGCAGGATGCTGCCCTTCTTCTCCTCCAAAAAGAAGCGCCTCATGACAGGGTCGATCCCGGCGGAGGTGCCGGAGAGGATGGAGGTGCTGGAGGTGGGAGCGATGGCCAGCAGGTAGGCGTTGCGCATCCCCTGCACCGCCACCGTTTCGGCCAGTGCCCGCCACTTTTCGGAGGTGTAGCCCCGCTTCTCAAAATACGCGCCGGTCTGCCAGCCGCTGCCCTCGAACAGCGCATAGCAGCCCTTTTCCCGCGCCAGTGCCGTGTCCGCCCGGATGGCGGCATAATTGATGCGCTCAAACACCGCGTCGGCGAAGGCGAGATGCTCCTCGCTCTCCCAGCGGATGCCGCGCTTTGCCAGCATGTGGTGATAGCCGCTGACGCCAAGGCCGATGCTGCGGTATTTGTGGTTTGTGAGCCGGGCGTATTCCAGCGGGTAGAAGTTCAGGTCGATGACGTTGTCCAGCGCGCGGATGGCCGTCTCCACCGTACGCTCCAAGTAGGCCTCGTCCTCCACGGGAAGATTTCCAAGGGAGAGGCTGGCCAAATTGCAGACCACGAACTCGCCGGGGCGGGTGGCCGTTACCACCACCGTGTCGCCGTTCTCCGTCTGCACCGAGGTGCTGATATGCTCGATGGGCGCCATATTCTGGGCGATCTCCGTGCAGAGGTTGGAGCAGTAGATCATGC
>OLRW01000555.1_pt1 | contig 30310 bp, 23 predicted proteins | sample 1672701 | NCBI WGS metagenome assembly OLRW01 (sample SAMEA3136715, study PRJEB25190) | human gut metagenome | biome: human gut; feature: human-associated habitat; material: faeces | place: Austria | collected 2013
TCTGCCAGTGTGGCTGATAAATTTCCCGTCTTTCTCCCTCCTTTTCTCTCGACCGCTCAAATATATCAAAAATTGGTATGACCGGTCTGCCATTTGATGCCATTATTTTACGCTCTTCGTCAAAAAAAAGTCAATATTCATTCTCCCTATTTTGTATAAAAAGGATTGTCGAAATTTATACATTTTTCACAATTATATTTAATATAATTTCATATTATAAGTGATACTTCTCCGTAGGATAAAATAGCTTCCGTACCGTCTTCTTCCTGAACTTTCAGGCGTCCATCCGGGCAGATTTCCAGTGCTTTTGCCCTGCGGATACTATTTCCGTCTGAAATACATATTTCCCTTCCCGGCACCATATTATGCTGTATATATTCGTCCGGAAGCTTTAATTCCTTCGTTTCTTCCAGAAGAGTATTTACAATCTCCGCTGCCAGACGGCTGCGGTCAAGACCTGCTGCTGCCTCACGACTTTCATAAATGCCTCCGGCAATTCCCTGCAGTGCATCAGGATATCCATCAGACGCTTCAAATAAATTCAGTCCGATTCCAACCACTGCAAATTCAATATTACCGCTCTCAAAGTCGGTAACTGCCTCTGTAAGGATGCCGCATACCTTCCTGCCGTTATGATAAAGGTCATTCACCCATTTGATATCCAGAGAAATTCCTGTCACCTTCTTTACTGCCTGATAGACCGCCACAGCTGCCTCAGCAGTGAGAAGCAGACTTTCCTGAATACTTCCCTTCGGTTCAAGGATCACACTGAGATAGATGCCCGCATCCTGTGGCGAATAGAAACTCCTGCCTCTCCTGCCGCGTCCGGCACTCTGGCTTCCCGCCAGAACGAAGCTTCCATGCCCTGCTTCTCCATTCACCGCAGCTGCTTTTGCTGCACGATTCGTAGAATCAACTTCCTGATATACCCCGATATAAACCTCCGGAGATAATAAAAAAGGCCGTATTGCCTCAACGGAAAGCCGATCATTCGCTTTCGCCAGCATATAGCCTTTATTCTGTCCTGCTTCTATCTTGTATCCTTCTTCCCGCAGGGACTTCACAGCCTTCCAGATTGCTGCTCTGGTACAGTGAAGTTCCTCGGCAAGCTTCTCTCCTGAAAGTGTCTCACCCTTCTGTTTCTCCAGAATCTCCAATAGTCTTGATTTAACTGTCATATATTATTCTCTCCATAATTTCTAAGAGTCTTTTTCAAAAAGGATATGTAATCCCTGCGGATATTCTCCGGTGATACGATCACCGCTCCGGTCCCCAGACCGGCAAGCCATCCGTAAAACTGCGGGCTGATGCTGATGCGCGCCTGCATGGTAAAATGCTCCTGATCTTTCGGAATCAACATGACTTCCTGTCCGAACCGATCCAATACCACTCCTACAAAATGATTCTCAAACTCCATCTTGACGATCTGCTCTTTCCCGCCAAACATGCCGAATGTACCGGAAATATATTTCTGAAAATCAAAGTTTCGGAAAATATCCTCTCCATTTCGTTTCTGTGATTCGATACTTACATGCATGATCTTGTCGACACGATAATGCTTCACGATACCATTTCGTTCGTCGAGTCCGATCAGATAATAATTTTCGTTGTTCCAGATCATCTTCCACGGGTTTACCCGGTAACGTGCTCCATCCCGCTTCGGCTTCAGTTCTCTGGAAAAATCCCACTCATAATAGTTGAAACAGATCTGCCGGTTATCCGCCATAGCATCACATATCCTCTGAATGCTGTCGTATATCTCGTGGTTGACTGCCTTATTCCCTGAGAGCACTGAAGCCTGGCTCTGCAATCTCTTTGCTTCACTTATACTTGTCAGGTGTTCCAGCTTGCGTACCAGCTCCCGGGACTGCCGCTCTGTAATAAAACGTGACGACTGTACCGCATCCATAAGAATCTTAAGCTCCGGAAACGAAAACTCCCTGTCTGCCAGATAATAACCGGACGGTTTTTCCCTGCGGTTCTCAATTTTCATGCCAAATATACGCAGTGTCTCTATATCATCATAGACAGTCTTACGCTCCACACTGATTCCATATCCGTCAAGATACTGAATAAGATCCGGAACAGACATCGGATGTTCGCAGTCTGTCTTCTCCATAAATACCTGCATCAGATATAAAATTTTCAGTTTCTGATTAAATGATTTCGGCATGAATTACTCCTTATTTGTCAGTCAAAGCAGCTACCACTCCTGAGTATAATACCATAAAACCAAGAGCCAGAGCAATCCTGTCCGCAGAATGAAAATCGACTTTCAAAAGCATCGCTCCCATGATCATAATCTCGATCGTAACAAAGGCTCCGAGAATCATCGCCATCACACTGGATAATTTCCGGCGGTTTCTTCTTCCGTGGTTTCTCTCATTTCCATAAGATCTTCTTCCTGCATCAGCTGTATTGACCATCTTTACTTCCTCCTGTATCGAACATATTTTCCGAACACTCGTTTCTTGTATAAGAAGTATCTCACATATTATGTCCAATAAAACGGGATAAAGTAAATAAAAGCAAATATATGTTCGTTTTTATGCGGAAAGAACGATTTTTTCTATTTTCCACCTTCCATTATCTGCCTGCAGCACTGCCATGGTCGGTTCCTGCCCGAACCGGCTTCTTCCGCAGCTTCCTGGATTCAGCCAGAGCCGGCCGTCGATCATTTTTTCAAAATACGTATGTGTATGTCCAAATATGACGATCTGCGTACCACCGAGGTCCCATGCCACATCTTTTTTATTATGCGTCATAAAAAAAGAAATGTTTTCTATCTTAAACCGAAGCGTGGTGCCCATTCCCCGCGCCCAGTCTCCGTCATTGTTTCCCCGAACCGCATAAAGATTTCCCAAAGGCCGGAGCTGATCCAGAATCTCCGGCCGGTCCACATCTCCGGCATGCAGAATACAGTCACAGGTTTTCAGTATTTCGAGAACTTCCGGTCTCAGAAGCCCATGTGTATCTGAAATAATTCCAATCTTTTTCGCCATGATTTTCCTTTCCATCCACCGGATAATCACTCTCTGCCATTTTTAATAGCCTTCAATCCTTCTTTCCCGGCGAAGTGCGTATCTCTTTTCCGCACCCTGCCACTCGGCTTTTTCTGCCTCAGTCTCCACGATCAGCCCCGGAACTTCTACTTTGTTGTCATTTTCATCAAGCGCAACCATTACTTCATATGCACGGTTGATCATTTTACGCATTCCCTGCGAATCTTCCACGTACGTGTCGATCCGGACTTCCATCGATGTCCTGCCGACATAAGTTATCTTTCCGATCAGGACAACGGTATTTCCCAGATATGCGCCAGCTTTGAAATTCAGGTTATCCACACACGCGGTCGTCACAATCGTACCTGCATGGCGATGCGCCACGATTCCTGCCATTTCATCGATCCACTGCATCAGTACGCCGCCAAACAGACGTCCGTAACTGTTGATGTGCTTGTTCATAATAAGATATGTGTTTTCCGTACGGGAATCTTCCACCCGCTTCATTTTGCGCATTTTCTTTTCTCCTCCTTATAAGATTCCCTGTTCTCTGAAGCGTGCGGCTGCTTTTTTATATTGTGGCATATCTACTTTATATTCTTCTCCCATGCGCACCACTTCATACACCAGTCCGTCCATCTCTGAACACTTTTCTTCCATGACATCTCTCTGCATGGATGTCGTTGCTTCCGGGGAAAGTGCCGCCAGTATCTTAAGATTTCTCTCAACCAGATCTTCTGCGAACTCTATTCCCATTGCGTGAGAAAGTGCAACAATCTCACGTATAAGTGCCTTAAACATTTCTCTCTGCTCGCCTTCCCGCTGAAAATCAGCAGCAACGGCATTGCAATAAAGACCTGCCGTTCCGATCGGTGATACATAAGAAAATTTCACCATGGCATCTCTGCGTATATTTTCAGACAGGATCACTTCCAGATCATCGGTTACCATATCTTTCGCCACTTCGCGCATTTTTTCTGTTTCTTCTTCCGGTTTTCTTGCTCCGAACACTACTCTTAAGATTTTTCCGTGCTGGAGGATCACACCCGGTTCCAAAATATTGGCAGAAACATAGATACATCCGTCTGTTACGGTAAGCTCCGGGAGTTTTTTCTGCAGACGGCCGCCCGTTCCGTATATATTCAGGATCGGAATTACAACCGTTTCTTTTCCCGCGATTTTCTTTATGGTCGGGACCGTTTCATCCATGGAATATCCTTTGATGCAGACCAGAATCACGTCTGGTATTTCTTTATATTCTTCCGCGGTACATGCTTTTACCGGAAGCGTTTCCCTGCTTTCATCCCACAGTTTCTGTATCGTCAGTCCGTTTTTTCTTATTGCCTCCAGATGTTTTCCCCTGGCGATCAGTGTCACATCTTTTCCTGCTTTTTGCAGAAAGAATCCAAGGCATCCCCCTGTTCCCCCGGCTCCTATGATTGCATATTTCATCTGATACATTCTCCTTTGTTTTCATATTACAGAACAAAGCGGACAAGTCCGCTTCAAACTCCCTTTACATAAAAACTCGGCTCCCCGATCATGGAGAGCCGAAAAATACAGCCACAGGCTGTCCTGCATCTCTGCAATCCTGCCGGAGGCTATATCAGATGGGGAATTGACTCCCACCACTGATACTGATTTGTTGCTCGCCACCTACAGAGATGGGAGTCATTTCACATCTGATATATTCTTTGCACAGATATCCGCAAGGCAGCATCTGTCGCAGTAAGGTTTTGTCCTTGCTGTACACACTTCACGTCCGTGATAAACCAGACGATGGCAGAAATCACTGCCCTCCTCCGGCGGTATGATCTTCCAGAGAGCCATCTCAACCTTTTTTGGTTCTTTGATTCCGTCAACCAGACCGATACGGTTACACAGACGGATACAATGTGTGTCCGTCACAATCGCCGGTTTCCCGAAAACATCACCCATGATCAGGTTTGCACTCTTGCGTCCAACTCCCGGAAGCTTCAGAAGTTCCTCAAAAGTCGTCGGTACATTGTCTGCATACTGTTCGTGCAGGATACGCATACAGGCACTGATATCCCGCGCCTTGCTTTTGCCGAGTCCGCACGGGCGCACGATTGCCTCGATCTCCTCCGGCTCTGCTGCGGCAAGTGACGCAACATCCGGGTATTTTGCATACAGATCTTCTACAACAACATTTACCCTTGCATCGGTACACTGCGCTGCCAGACGGACACTGACGAGCAGTTTCCATGCCTGATCATAATCCAGTGTACAGCCTGCATCCGGATATTCTTTTTTCAGTCGGTCGATCACTTCCAGTGCCAGCTTCTCTTTTGTCATTCTTTTTGCTTCCTCGATATCGTAATTAAATAGTTCCGAAAATACGGTCACCTGCATCGCCAAGTCCCGGGCAGATGTAAGCATGGTCGTTCAGTTCACGGTCCAGATGTCCTACATAGATCTGCACATCCGGATGTTCTTTGTGAAGACGCTCAAGGCCCTGCGGTGCAGCGATAACAAACATGCATTTGATGTTCTTTCCGCCATGCTCTTTGATCATTCTGACAGCGTCAACAGCAGATCCGCCTGTAGCAAGCATCGGGTCTGTCACAACGATCAGACGCTGTTCGATCGGATCCGGAAGTTTGCAGTAATATTCGTGTGGCTCATGTGTCTCCGGATCTCTGTAAAGACCAATATGTCCGATCTTTGCGGACGGAACAAGTGTAGTGATTCCATTTACCATACCAAGACCTGCACGAAGTACCGGAACAACTGCCAGTTTCTTACCGGAAATCATTGGTGTCATACATGTCTCGATCGGAGTCTCAACCTCAACCTCCTCGAGCGGAAGATCTCTCAGTGCCTCATATCCCATAAGTACTGCGATTTCTTCGATCAGTTTACGGAACTCGTTTGTTCCTGTATTTTTGTTACGAAGCATAGAAATTTTGTGCTGGATCAGCGGATGATCCATAATAAATACGTTCTCCATGTTTTCCTCCATCTGTGACTTTATCGTACTCTGTAACTTATAACTATGGTGATTATACCTTATTTCTTTTCCATTGACAACTCCCGCCGAAATGATACACTGAAATATAAAGCTACAGTTGTTACTGTTCACAGTAACTTACAGTTTACATATCATATGTATCTGACATCATTATAACTATTCCCCGCATTTGAAAGGAGCATCCAAAATGACTTCATATGAAGAGGAATTTCTTTCCACCGGACAGGAAGCGCGCCGTCTGTCGATCGCTCTTTTGCGATTTATTCAAATCGACGACCCTGAATGGAAAAATAAATATCAGAAATACCTGTCTTTGCGGTTTCGTCCTGCACTTTCCACTCTGATCCGCGAGGGAGATCTGACTCGGATACGAGCACTGTGCAGCTTTGCTCCTGTCACGGAATCCGCCCTCAATTCTTTTATTGATGTGGCTGTTCAGAATCAGCAGGAAGAAATCCTCTCTTTTCTTATGAAGCTGAAAAAAGACCGCTTTGGTTTTCATGACCATGAATTTACTCTTTAAACTGTTCTCAGGGGGTTTTTTATGAATCGTACAGTATCCGCAGAATCCTGTCCTCTCTGCCTGAAAATCTGGAATCTGACACGGGAACATCTTTCTGTAAAATATCCTTTTTTTCGAAAATTAATATGGGATTTTTCTTTTCAGGAATCCTCTGACACACATACTGCCGGAACAGACGGGCACATCATCTATTTTGCCCCGAAATTTCTGATCCAGACTTTTCAGAACAATCCGGACGCACTGGAAACATTGCTTCTTCATCTGCTGTATCACTGCCTGTTTCTTCATCTTGTAATGGAATCAGCACCTGACCACCTTCTGTGGGATCGGGCCTGTGATCTTTCCGTAGAACGCCTGATCACAGGGAGCCGAGATGTCTCGTCCCCGTCAGTCATCTACTATGAGCTGCAGACTGCCTCAGAAGAAACTGCCATCCCGATTGTCGATGATCACCAGTTCTGGAAACTTGCCGACCGCAAAAAACTTCTCGAACAGATGAAACAGATCTGGAATTCTGGCTCAGGTGCCGCCGGTCTCGGCCTTTACGGTAATTCCTGTCGCGGAACAGCCCCCGGCAATCTCACAGAAGAACTTGCCCTGCATCACAAACACCGCTATGATTTTCGCCGTTTTCTCAGACGTTTCGCCATTCAGCGTGAAGAACTGCACACCGACACTTCCAGCTTCGATTATATTCCCTATGTCTATGGACTGAATCATTACGGAAACATGCCTCTGATCGAACATCTGGAATATCAGGAAATGAACCGTATGGAAGAGCTTGTGATCGCGATTGATACCTCCGGTTCCTGCACGACTGAAACAGTACGCCACTTCATGGAAGAAACTTATGGAATCCTCAGTGACCATGAAAATTTTTTCCGCAAAATGAATCTTTACATCATCCAGTGTGACAGTTTTATTCAGGACTGTGCACATATCACCTGCGAAAAGGACTGGAAACGATATCTTAGCAATCTATTGATTCACGGACGTGGTGGCACAGATTTCCGTCCTGTCTTTGATCATGTGGAAACACTCCGCGCTCAGGGAAAAATCCATAACTTAAAAGGTCTTCTGTACTTTACTGACGGTGACGGGATTTACCCGCAAAGACCAACCACTTATCAGACCGCGTTTGTTTTTTATCACGAAAAGGACCTGCATCAGCAGGTTCCCGCATGGGCCACAAAACTCTATCTGGACGATGAAAATTTCAGGCAGTAACCTCCTGCCCTTCCCATACAGACCTTCCAGAGAAAGGACACATAACCTTATGAATATCAAAGATGCCAAAAATGAATTACTTCACACGATACAGGTTTACACCAGAAAGGATGCACATGGGCGTTATCTTATGCCGGCTGTGCGCCAGCGTCCGCTGCTGCTTATCGGACCTCCGGGTATCGGCAAAACTGCAATTATGGAACAGGTCGCAAAGGAATGCGAGATCGGTCTCGTTTCCTACACTATCACACACCATACGCGCCAGAGTGCAGTCGGACTTCCTGTAATTGTAAAAAAGAATTTTCAGGGAAAAGAATACTCCATAACAGAATATACAATGAGCGAGATCATTGCCTCTGTTTATGAAAAAATGGAACAGACTTCCTGCAAAGAGGGAATTCTCTTTATTGATGAAATCAACTGTGTCTCCGAAACTCTTGTACCGACTATGCTGCAGTTCCTCCAAAATAAAACCTTCGGCACACACCCTGTACCGGAAGGCTGGATCATTGCTGCTGCCGGCAATCCGGTCGAATACAACCGCTCCGCGCGGGAATTTGATATTGTCACCCTTGACAGAGTAAAGCGAATAGATATCGAGCCGGATCTTGATATCTGGAAAGAATATGCCTATACAAAAGGTCTGCATGCTTCCGTCATCTCTTATCTGAACCTGAAAAAAGAACATTTTTATCATATCGAAAATACGGCTGCCGGAGTTTCTTTCGTGACCGCCCGCGGCTGGGAAGACCTTTCTTCTATTTTATTCGGATATGAAGAACTGGGATTGACTCCTGATGAAAAACTGATCCGACAGTATATTCAGGATGACGATATTGCCAGAGATTTTGCCGCTTATTATCAGCTGTATGCAAAATACCGCAAGGATTACCCGATCACGGAACTGCTTGCAGGAAACTTAAGCGAAAAAGAATTTCAGTCAGTATGTGGCATGGCATCCTCTGCACCATCCGACGAACAGCTCAGTGTATCCGGACTTCTTCTTGACGGTTGGAACCGGTATTTCCTCCAGTTTGCAGAGGAAGATCATTTCGTAATACATCTTCAGGAAACGCTTTCTCAGGCAAAAACTGCCCTGCTTGCCGGATCCTCTCTGGCTGATTTCGCAGAACAGTATCGAAACGCATTAAAGATCCGCCAGCAGAACCAGCTTCTTGACAGCTGCGAAACAGATGAATCCGAAAAAACTGCTCGTATCCTCGAGGAATGCCTGACTGAAGCAAGAAAAAAACGACTCAACGCCCCGGAGGAAATCATCGATGTCCTCCGGGAAGCATTGAGCCGTTCTGCCACAATCCGCAAAGATCTCGCACAAAAGACTTCCCACGCACTGGAACAGGGTTTTGCATTTGCAAAAGCTGCTTTCCATGACGGACCGGAACTTCTCTTTCTAATCTCCGATCTCAGCCATAACAGCTGTGCCATGTCTTTTATCCGTACTTTCGGATGTGAAGAATATTTTATTTTCAGTGAAAAACTGCAGTTTCAAAGGGAACGGGCGGAACTGCTGCAACAAATTGATTCAGCCGTGTTTAATTCCCCCGGCTGAGTCTGCCCTGCATATTTCTGCGGTAGCTTCCATTCTGCTGTTCCAGAATTTCGCGAAACTCCGTTGCATACATACCAAACGACATTGCCATACATACCGCACATGCACCAATCAGCACATTTAAAGTAGAATACGGAAGTCTCGGTCCCACCATCAGAATCATTACAACCACATAGGTCATTACTGTATTCAGCTTGCCGTGCCACTGCGCCTCAATGGTCGTTCTAGTCTCCATAATAATCTTCCAGCCGACAACCGTCATGTAACATTCTTTGACCACAAACAAGAGTAGTACAAGTTCTGCCAGCGGGTAACGCGGGATCAGATATGCCAGCATCACTCCTTGCATAGCCTTATCGGCAACCGGATCAAGTATCCGTCCGAATCTGCTGACACTGTTAAATGAGCGTGCAATCCTGCCATCCAGAATGTCGGTAGCCGCTGCCGCAATCACAAATGCAACGAGCAATGCACGATACTGTACAATACCATATCTCTCAAATGTTCCGAAAAACAATATGGCCAGCACCAGGCGCATTGCACTGAGCAGATTCGGTACGGTCAGAATTTCTTTCTTTGTAAATACTTCTGCCAGTCGTTCCTGTCTTACAGGAATTATCTTATAGAATAACTGGTAGCAGAGAATATTCAAAATCAGTGCTGTCATTACATCGGCAACACTGTGCTGTTTCAAAAACATAGTCGACAATACTATTGACACGCCAAGAACAATCTGTGCCGCAGTAAAAATCCGATTCTTCCGGCATCGCTCATTCTGATAGAGCGCAATACAGCTTGCCGTCGCATTGAACACATGCATACTCGGGAAAATATTTGTCGGTGTATCAATCTTATACAGGAAACGAACAACATTCAGGAATACACTGTCACCTGCATTGGTAAGATCCGGTCTCAGATGCTGTCCATTCGGATAAACAAAGGAAATCAGTAAAAACAGCGTCATACCTACACCTAAAGTTCCGAGATACTGATAATATTCTTTTTTGCTCGGGCATAATACTGCGAAATAAATCACCGTCCCGATCAGGAAAAAATACCACATCACATATGGAATAATAAAGTACTCACAAAATGGGATTCTGTCATCTGCAAGAGAATGAATGATATGTATTTTTACATCGCTCTGCTCCATCAGCATAAACGCGAGCATATAAAAAATCCCATATGCCGGTATGATCCATAAATGCTTTGATTTCTTCAGATAATTCAAAATATCACCTTTCCATCCTTTCGGCCTCAGCCAGATTCTGTCATCTTCAGGATTTCTGATTTTTCTGTAGCTTATAATATACCCTATCCTATCAAATAATCAATGCACAAAATGCCGAAAATGGACAGTTTTACAAAAATTTCATAGTTGCTTTATAAACATCTTACTTCTACCTGCAATATCAGAAAAGGAAGCGCTTTATGCTACGCTTCCTCTTCTTCTCTGTTGATCATTTTTACAGATCTGCTGAAACTCTCTTAATTTTTCTTTTGCCTGTGGGCTTAAATCCTGCGGTACCTGAATTCTGATCGTCACATACTGGTCACCATGTACGGACGGATTCTTCATGGAAACAATTCCCTTGCCTCTCAGGCGGATCTTCCTGCCAGTCTGTGCGCCCTCCGGAATCTTACAGATTACATCTCCGTAAAGCGTAGAGACTTTTGCCTCACCACCAAATACGGCTGTTGTAAACGGGATCTCCATGGTTGTGTAGACATCCATGCCTTTTCGTTCAAAACCTGCTTTGGATGCTACATGCACCTGCAGAAGAAGGTCTCCTGCCGGACCACCGCCAAATCCCGGATTGCCTTTGCCTTTCAGTCGGATACTTTTACCATCTTCAATACCTGCCGGAATATGCACTTTCAGTGTCTGGACAGCTCCGCTGCCGGACGGATCAGATAAGCGCAGCATCTTATCACAGCCAAATGCGGCATCCTCAAAACTGATATTTACCTCTGAATGAAGGTCACTGCCTTTTGCCTGCGTACTTCCTCCTCCAAAGCCGCCAAAATCACCCCGACTGTGGAAACCCTGCCTGTCAAACCCACTGTTCTGACTTCCGAATCCACTGCCTTTCTGTCCGTGGAACATATTTCCGAAGATATCTCCGAAAATGTCTCCCATATTACCATTTTCAAAATGATACTCATGATAGCCGCCATTGCCGCCCTGACCAAAATCAAAACCTCCAAAGCCGCCATGAAAACCATTACCGGCTGCGTCCTGACCACCGGCACTATATGGATTGCCGCCTTCTTCAAATGCCGCAAATCCATACTGATCATATAATTTCTTCTTTTCTGTATCACTTAATACATTATATGCTTCTGTAACTTCTTTAAACTTCTGCTCTGCCTGCTTGTCACCAGGATTCATATCCGGATGATATTTCTTTGCAAGCTTTCTGTATGCTTTTTTTATTTCCTTGGCATCGGCATTTCTCCCAATCCCAAGAACTTCATAATAATCTCTCTTAGCCATAATGCCACCTCCGGTTTACTTGCTAAAAAAGAGATGCAGTTTCTTCTCACCGCATCCCTTTCCATCTCCTCTTGTTCTATTTGTAATATAACACTTGTTTTGTACTATGTCAAGTACCCGGAGAATATTTCTGAAAATTACACTCAGAAATAATCCGATATGTATGGTGTCTGCTGTTCGATCGCATCTTCCAGCATATCAATCGTCCATTCCGCAGCCTGAATGCGTCCAATCTTTGCCAGATATTCCGGACGTTTGTAGCCCATCAGCATCGTTGTCATAGTCTGAATATCAATCCTGTCCTCGCATCTTTCCATGATTCGCATTACCTGTCCGTGTCCTTCACGTGAGATCGTCATATAGAAATATCCCTGATTGCATTCCATAATCGGATCAATCAGTTTGAATTTCCACTCACGGTCAAGTACGCTCGGTTTGAACGGATATTTTTCTATAAAGGATATGAAATCTACGATCCTTCCCATATAATATGGTGATATCACTTCTTTTATTCCGGCATCTTCGAGAAGAAATGCCAGCGGCTCATCCGTATAGGTATCTCCCTCGACCTGATTGATCATTGAAAAATGTGCCGCAACAAAGTTCCACAAACCGGTACGGGCATCTTCGTTGATGAAAATCATATCTTTGATGTGGAATACCTCATTCGCGATCCAGTAGATCACATAACCATCCGGTTCGTTTTTCTCATTGTAATAAATCGCAGCCATAATATCATCAGAATCCCAAAGCCAGTATTCATTCCATGCCAGATCATCACGGAGGATTGCTCCATGTGTACGCATGGCATAACGTTCGTAGGTTTCTTTCAGTTCATCGCTCTCTGTCTTTACACGGCGCACATCGCCCGGAACCTGACGATTCTTCGGAAGCTGATAATCCCTGATCTCATAAGAGATCTTGTCTGAGATCAGTTCCCAGCCCTTGCGTCTGTAATATGGAATTGAATATGGATAAAGATAACAGATATCCTGTCCTTTTTCTTTCATGTTTTTCAGAGCCTGCTCCAGAAGCTTATGCATCAGTCCCATGTTGGAGTATTCCGGATAAGTGCCGACTCCGGTCAGACCGCCCATTGCATAGGTCTTGCCAAAGATTCTGACATGCATCGGGTAGACTGCCACCTGCGAAACAAGTGTATCATTGTCAAACCAGCCAATGACATCTGCCTTCTCCATGGTAGGGAACTTCGCACGGATGATCTCGCGCTCCTGCCATCCGATCGAACTTAATTCCTGCTCAGTAACCTGAAAAACATAGCGAAGAAGGGCATTGTACTGTTCCATGTATTCGCTGCCTACGGGTTTCATCTTGAGATTCTTTTTGTTATTCATATTTCCTTTCCTCTGAGCTGTTTCCTATTACCCACAAGTCCCACCCCTCGGCTGAAGGGTGGGACTGTATTTGTGCCATATCTTATACTGAAGTGCTCCAACCTCAACTCCACTACGTTTCGTTTCGGTTGAGGGCATCCGCCCTATACATCCTCTGATGTCAACATGTTTACATGCACGCATGACACATGATGCCATCTTCGTCTGTGCACTTCAGATTTTGAATCAAAACTCTGGTTCAATTAAACCGTATGTGTTTCCTTTACGTTTGTATACTACGTTGACCTGCTCGGTCTCTGCATTGAAGAATACGAAGAAATTGTGTCCCAGAAGTTCCATCTGTACGCATGCATCTTCCGGATACATAGGTTTGATTCCGAACTTCTTGGTACGGATGATCTTTACTTCATCATCCTCTTCATAGTCTTTGTCCAGATATTCTTTCTGGAAGTTTGCCGCAGCCTGCTGTTTGTCTACGATTTTATTTTTGTATTTACGAAGCTGACGCTCGATGACTTCTTCTACCAGATCGATGGATACATACATATCGTTGCTTACCTGCTCGGATCTGATAATGTTACCTTTCATCGGAATCGTTACCTCGATTTTCTGTCTTTCTTTTTCAACACTTAAGGTTACGATAACCTCTGTGTCCGGTGTGAAATACCGTTCCAGTTTGCCGAGTTTGTCCTCAACGGCTGTTTTGAGTCCCGGAGATACTGTGATGTTTTTTCCGCTGATAATAAATTTCATAATCCCATCCCCTTTGCTGTTTATTTTGGATGATATTTAATAAACAACTTATTCTGTTGTTCATGCGTCCATTATAACACACTCTCACGAATTTTAACACAATTTTATGAAATTTTTATATAAATTCTGACTAAAAACAAGTATAAAGATCACAACTCCGACAATGGTCATTCCCACACCGAGACTTCTGTGCGGTGTCTCATACTTCAGGACAACTTCGTGTGTTCCAGATGGGATCTCGATTCCACAAAGACCACTGTTGATATTTGAAACTTTCACCGTTTCTCCATCTACCCGGGCAGTCCATCCCTTCTGATAGAAGAACGGTACACACAGCATTTCATTTTCCTGTGTATCGTTTTCCACCTGTGCCTGATAAGTGCTGTCACTGTAACTTACATCCGTCACACCGGAATTTTTAAGCACTGTATAACCGGTTGCATCGAGGTCATACGATTTCACTTCAAAATCTTTGATCGTCGCATAATCGATCTGGGTACTCACATCGACGCGGAGCGCTGTGATTCCTGCCGGAACCACATGTTCCCACGTATTATTTTCCTTCGTGATGTAGAAAGTATAAACTTTATCTGCCGAAAATCCCCTGTCGCCTTCTGTCTGATAATAGACTGCCATCTCGGTATCCTCAGATACGTCCATGGTCAGAGAAAGTCCATATAATTTGTTTTCGTCTGCAAAGTCGGATTCCACTCCCGGAAAGATCACATTTGGATCTGCACCAAGGTCACAAACGGTAATGCCGTTGTCATTGTTTTCCATCGTACAGTCGACTGCTTCACTCACATTCTCCATCAGGGAAGTATCTGTTTCCTCCGGCAGAGATGCATCCTCATAAGAACCGCTCTTTTTTGCATCGGTATAATAAAATCCGGAAAGAGAAGTGAGTATCTTATCAAGTCCTGATAATTTTTCATTTCCATCTGCATTCCATTCTTTATCATAAAGATATCCAAACGGAAGTGCATAATTATTTTTGAATATGGTTTTGCCCCCGGCTTCTCCCACCAGTGTATATACCTTCTGTGGAGCATTGTACCCTGCGTTTCCAAACAGATACCTGGTTCCAAGCAGAGAACTTCGAATATAATCATCGTTATTAAAATCCACAAAATTAATAGAAATGCTTTCCGGTCCGTACATCTTGTGATAGCTTACCAGTGATGACGGATTTGTGCTCATATACGTCGACAATCCATTGTAGCCCTGTGCCATTCCATCATTTTCCGCGGTCGACCTGTAGGACTTTTCGATGCGGTAAAAAGAATCATCCTGTGCTTTCAGATAAGCTGCCGCATCTTTCGTACCATCATTATAGTATTCGGTTGCCAGTTGACTTCTGGTCGGTGACTCACGGTGCCAGAGTGATGGATAATTCAGTGCAAAAAGCTCGCATACAAGCACCAGCAAAACAGTAGCCGGGAATATCCTGTACAGTTTTCTGATTCTCGTTCCCCCCACCAGAAGGAGCAGATATACCACAAAAAAGGCACAGACCTCTGCAGCAATTTTATTATTTACTTTGATATTTTTGAAGCTGTATACAAATACCATCATTGCTGCATAGATAATGGTCGCAAGCGCACCGCCGCACAATACCGTTTTTTTGTTTTTCTCGCGGAAAACATCCTGCAGGAAAAGTCCAATGGCAAGCGCTTCTACAAAACAGATCATAAAGCACCAGCGATGTGAGTTTTTGGTAAATACAAGCACACGGCTGGTAAACGGCATCACAACCAGAAATACCATCAACGCAGTCAGAAAAATCGCCTTTATCCTGGTCGCTTTTTTTACAAGAAAATAGCTGATTGCAAAAACTGTCAGAATGCTGACTGCCAGTACGATGCCCTCATAATAATTGAGATTTCCGGAATAATCTTTATCGATACCAAGCATCTGATTGGAAAAAAATCGGGCAAAAATTGTTCCCAGTGTTTTTCCCTTATATGGATGAAACAAACCTGAAGTACTTCCTCCGCTCACTGCACCTGCACGCGCACTTTCAAGGAATGTATCTGCAATCGGCACAAGAGCGATCCCACCGATCAGTGTACCAAGTATTCCCATTCCCCCAAGACCAATCATTTTTCCTGCTGCAGACTTGATGGAGCGTTTCTGCATTATGCTGTATATAACTACATAAAATACAGCAAAAAAAGCAATCATATAGAGGAAATAATAACTTGCAAACAATAACATTGTCACTGTAAGTACAAGTCCGGCATTTTTCCACCGTTTTTCTCCGTTAAGATAACACTGAAGGAAATACATAAAAACAGTGAAAAGTGCCATACATGTACAAAATCCGTACTGCTGCCCCCAGAGGATCACATAGCCGGAAAATGTCCACGCAAGTGCAGCTGCCATCGTTCCGATTCCCTCACCCATCAGTTTACGGTAAAACAGATATCCCACAAGAGATATCGTCAGCAGTTTCAGATATGCAGATGCAAGCACTGCCCACGGCAGAAGTCTCTGCGGTGCAAGAAGAAGCAGAAGATTATATGGAATCAGATATGCCGGATAATAAGAAGACACATCCATTCCAAGTCCGGCCTGCAATATATAACCGCTGTCACCTCTTCTGAATAATGAAGAAAACATTTCATACTGTGCATAATTGATCTGCAACGTATCCGCTCCGCAATCAGTAAACACATAAGCGAAACCGCCCAGAATAAATTTACTGTACAGGAGCGCAAAAAGTCCGCTCGTAATCAGAAAAAGCCATACCAGTTCATTTTTCCAAATCGGTTTTTTCTGCGAATCCGTCACTGTGCGTCCTCCTCTTTTTCTGTTTCCTCTTCATCGAAGTTCAGACGTTCTTCCTCAACAACAAGCGGCCGGTCAAGCACCCTTGTATTAATACTCAGAACATATTCTCCAAGGAACCCGATAAAGAACAGCTGCAGTGCTCCGAGGAAAAATACACCGATCAGCAAAGGTGCAATACCTGCTGAAAAGCGGTGCCAGAACATCAGTTTCATGATCAGATAAACAATCGCCGCCAACATACTTAATCCACCGATGATAAATCCTGCAAAAGTTGCAAGTCTCATCACTACTTTAGAATAGGAAGTAATTCCTATCATCGCATAATCATACAGGCTGTAGAAGTTATTTTTGCTCTTTCCTGCACGGCGCTTCGGCTGCGTATATTCAATTGCGGTATAGTCAAATCCCAGTTCCGCGATAATGCCGCGAAGATACGGAAGCGGGTCATGCAGATCACGCACAACATCTACAAATTTTTTGTCATACAGGCCAAAACCGGTAAACTGATTGATATGGTCAATATCTGTGATTTTGTTGATCATCCGGTAATAGCAGGAACGAATCCAGTACATGGTCTTACGTTCCTGGCTTGCACTCTTAACTCCGATGACAATCTTTGTTCCCTTTTCCCATTCACGGACAAATTTCGGAATCATATCAACCGGATCCTGAAAATCTGCTGTCAGACGTACCACGCAGTCTCCATATGCCTGTTTCATTCCATATACCGGTGAACGTGCCTGTCCAAAATTCTTCGCATTAAAGATTGCCTTGATTTTTTTGTTATTTGCACACAGTCCTCGAAGCAGTGCCTGTGTGTTGTCTTTGGAGTGATTGTCGATAAACAGGATTTCGTAATCATATTCACTTAAATCCCGCTCCATCACTTCTATTACCGCTTTTGAGAGGGGCACTACATTTGCCTCTTCATTGTAAGTCGGTATTACAATTGAAATTTTCTTCCTCATGTTCATTCTCCTGTATTCTGATTTTCTCCGCTGTCAGTATTTCTTTGGAAGCGGAATATACATGTTTTCTTCCAGTTCTTTTTGATCCAGAAACGGATACATATCTTCCAGCGGAGCAGATACCATTGATCCATCTTCGAGCTTTTTCGCAGAAGTCTTTGGCTCCGTCTTCTGATATTTCGTTACATAGACCTCACATACTGCCGCTCCATCCATCTCCAGCACTTCCCGTATCACGTCCGGAAGTTCCTCCGCATGGTGGATTGCTCTGTAAGTAAAGCCATATGCCGGTGCCAGTTTTTCAAGATCCGGAAAACTTAGGTCCCGGCTCTCCTCGCCCACACCTACAAGCGGCGGTGCAAAATAGCTCTGCTGAGTCTGGCGGATAGAATGATATCCCTGATTGTTGATCACAAACAGTTTCACTGGAAGCCGATTCTGACGGATAGTCTGTAATTCCTGAATATTCATCTGAAGACTTCCTTCACCTGTGACACATACCACCGATTCTCCCGGATGTGCCACGCAGATACCTGTCACTGCCGGAAGGCAAAAGCCCATAGAAGCTGTATTCGGATTTGTAATAAAACGCTGACCTTTTTTTACCTGAAATGCCTGACTTCCGGCAACTCTTGAAGTTCCAACACTGACCATCAGTGTCTCGCCTTCGTGCATTGCCTTCGACAGTTCCTCATAAAAAGCATAAATATTGGTGCAGCTTTCTTCTATTGTTTCGTAATGTTTCGCAGTCACCACCGGATATTTCTGTTTCCAGATCTGACACTGATGAACCCAGTCCTCTCCCTGAAACAGTGGATGTTTTTCGTCTGCCCCGCGACGCTCTGCCTCACAGATCAGTTTGCGGATCAGCTCGCCCGCGTCCCCGACTACAGGAAGACTTACGTGAAGATTTGGTTTTTTCAGTTCATTTTCATCAATATCATTCAATATTGTAAAACTCTCTCTTGCCCAGTCCTGATACTGGAAGCCTGTCTGCGCAAATCCCTGACGATTTCCTATGGAAAGAAGTACGTCACTGTTCTGGAGTGCAAAATTTCCCGGACGTGTTCCGGTTCCTCCACTCCTTCCGACAAAATATGGGTGATGTGATTCCAGTGCATCTACACTGCTCATTCCTGTGATCACCGGAACTCCCAGAATATTTACAAGTCTGTGGAAATCTTCTATCGCACCGGCAAGTCGCACACCATTTCCCGGAAACAGTACCGGACGACGACTCTGTGCAATCCTGTCCACAATTTCTTTTACTACATCCTGTGAAATCGCCGCAGGTGTTTCTTCCGGATTTTCTTTCGGGTCGTAACCTCTCAGATCCTCCGTCTCAATCGTTGCCCCCTGTACATCCAGCGGGATATCCAGCCATACCGGTCCCGGTCTTCCGTTCACCGCCATGTAAAGTGCTTTTTCCAGATGATAACGGATTTCTTTTGGATCAATTACCATCTGTGCATATTTTGTAAGCGAAGTTACAACCGGAACGATATTGCATTCCTGCACTCCCATACTTCTAAGCTTTAATCCGGAAGCTGCAACTGTCGTTGCATATCGGGCCTGTCCGGAAAAAACAATCATGGGAATCGAATCCATCCAGCAGCCAAGCACACCTGTTATGGCATTTGTCGCCCCGGGCCCCGTCGTCACGCAGACTGCTGCCATACGGTTATCCATACGTGCATATGCTTCGGCTGCCATCGCACATGCCTGTTCGTGGTGCTGGTAAGTGCAGTGCAGTTTCGGATGATGCCCAAAAGCATCATTCATATGCATGGCGCCGCCACCCGTCACTGTAAACACATCCCGAATTCCCCAGTTTGCAATATAATCCGCTATATAATCAGATACTTTCTGTTTCATAAAGCTTATTTCCTTCCATCCCACTTATTCTCGCAGACCATAAATTTACCGGATGCCTGAATCGGGATCTCATCTACATAAGTAATACGGATTTCTGCATCCTCGCCCAGATAATGGCGGTAAGCTGCAAGGAGCTCCTCGACATTCAGTTTTTCTCTGTCTGCATTGACAAGCAGTTCGTATTCTTTTTCGCCCCACTGGATGCATCTGGCCTGATAAACCACTCCCTCAAATTTCAGAAGTGTGTTCATGAACACATGAATGGACAGTGGTTCGCCCTTTGTGTTATACATCAGAGATCCGCGTCTTCCATAGATTTCCACATATTTGCCATGGATGCGGCCTTTTTCATCCCGGTCAATTCGCATCATTCCTGTATCTCCGGTATCATAACGTACCATCGGGAATGTCTTATTGTAATAATCCGTCACAACGATTCTTCCGAGTTCACCTGGTTCTGCCGGTTCATCGCAGTCCATCTTAAGAATCTCCGGATAATAGTTAAACATATCGATGGAATATTCCGGATCTTCGCCAAGCTGAACCGCAATAAAACCATTCTCGTTATTTCCATAAGTTCGAACCGGAGTAAAACCAAACAGTTCCTTTGCCAGATCATATGTCTCCTGCGGAAGCGCCTCTCCCATTGTATAGATCATTTCGACCTGCCAGCGGCTGATGTCTCTTTTCGTTCTCTTCAGATACTGTGTCAGTGCAGTCAGTGCACTTGAATACGGAACGAGTACCTGAATCTTCTTTTTCTCAATATCCCGACAGATTTTTTCCAGAGACTCATCTCCCATATTGGAGATGTCCACCATGATAAGATTATTTTTGAAAGATTTCCACTTACTGATCGTATTTTTTCCCTTTATCCACGCGCGGAATTCACCACGCTTCATTCCCATACGGAACCCATTCAGCTCCATGCAGGAGATAAAATTCATATTGATGCGGTTCATTTTGTCACCGTCACACAGTACCGTAAACGGTGTGCCTGTAGAACCGCTTGTGCTCAGACGGTAAAGTTTACCCTGTTCCTGATAATGGTCTACAAGAACCTCATCATAATGTTCAATAAAGTCACCTTTCGTCATGACCGGAAAATCTTTGAGTTCTTTCCATTCCGGATGTTTGCGGTAAAAGGAAGAATTTTTCTTTACATAATCGAGCAGGGTCTTCAGGCGGCGTTCCATATATTCTTCTGTTACACCTTCCACAATCTCCCGCTTATTCACTTCTTTTAATTTCTGCAGTTTGCCGCCCTTTGAGGCATCGAGCAGATTAAAAACAGTCCTTCTAAGTACTTCACCTGTATTCATCTTTACTTTCCTTTCCGTTTTGTGCTTTCACCAGTCCCAGAATGATCACAGCCGCCACACGCAGAATATTTGCACCAAGTGACGCATAGGCAAAGCCTGTCAGTCCATACATTTTTGCTGCCGGTATCGACACTGCAAGAAGTATTCCAAAATGTGCAAGCTGTAGACCAAGCTGCCATCTCTCATCCGTGAATGTCAGCACAAGAATAAACAGAAACGCAGAATATAATCCAAGAATCTGCGCCAGATTTACAACAGTTACAATGCCTTTTACCGAATCATAGAGATTTCTGTAAAAGAGCCATACAAAAAGCGGTGTTCCCACCTGACAGGCAAGAAAGAATACAAAACTTACGATTCCTCCTGCAAGTGCTGCTTTGCCATACTGTGAACGCGTCAGGCGCTCTTTTCTTTTTGTAAGATAGGAAATCACGATCGTATTGATCGGTGCGATCAGAAGCACCAGAGTCTTCCCGATCAGTGAAGTCACATAGTACCATGTTACCTGCTCATTTCCAAGTACCTGACGTATCACAAGGCGATCAATATTCAACGTTGTATTCGTAACCAGATACGACAACATAAGGAAAAATCCACGGCTGAGTGCAGCAGAAAAAAAACTGCTCCTGTTCCAGAAATTATGAAATACATTTCCTGTAATTCCTACAAAAACAAGTGCGGCGCCCTCACCAATCAGATAAATCCATACCCATTGTCCGGTTACATAATATATTCCGAATCCTGCCAGATATCCGATTCCGATCAACAGATAATAAATGAAATATCTCCGGTAATTCAGGTTCAGACGATATTCCACATCTCCGTAATATCGAAAAACAGTCAGCATAAACATAATAAAAACGCCGACCGCCATCGCCATATTGGTAATGCTGTTCCTTGACATCACAAGAGCAGCCACACTTCCGATCGCGCCAAAGATCAGAAGCAGCCAGTCATAATCTCCGTTTGTTATCTCGCAGTCTCTGCGAACAACAAGGCGGCTTGTATTTAATGCCTGTCCCACCGACGGGCAGATGATTGCCACAAGACCGGTAATATAAAGAAGATTTCCAAGCTGCTCCGCTCCCATCAGCCGATTGAGAAGGGGTGTCACCACGATCTGCAGAACTGCATTCATCCAGAGCAGTCCGCCCATCGTATACAGGGTATTTACCGCAATTCCTTTTTTCTGTTCCCTGTTTTTCAAATCTTTACCTCCTGCATATCAGCCACAGAATCCTTTATGCTGCTGATACTTCTGACAGCGGTTTTCTATGTATTTACGTTTTCCGGAAGCAAGCACCGGAATCTCATCAACGATCTCGACTTTAATATGTGCTTCCTCGCCCAGATACGGACGGATCCTGCGAAGAATCTCCTCCTGATCCATCTTTTCCTGATCTCCGTTCAGCCAGATCGTATAATCTTTTACATCTTCCTGAATAAAACGATACTGTTTCACACCCTCAATATCCCAGAGATTATTCGTAATGATATATGGTGTGACTGCCTTGCCGTCGCAGTCATAGATCAGGTCACTACGCCGTCCGTAAAGCACAGACAGACAGAGTTTAAAACGACCGTTCTTTTCTTTGCGGACTGCCACCGCTGTATCGCCATTGTCATAACGAATGATCGGAAATGCATAGTTAAAAAGATCTGTAATCACGATTCTTCCGAGTTCTCCCGGTTCTGCCGGTTCATCAGAATCCATTTTTAATATTTCATAATAATAAGTTTCGGTATCAATATGATAGCCTTCATTGTCTTCATTCTGAAGGCCCATAATGCCGTTTTCTTCGTTGGAATACCATGCACGCACCGGGCAGCCAAATTGTTCTGACAGTGTGCGGCGCACAGGTTCCGGCATCGTCTCAGAAATCGGGATGATCGCCCTTACCCGGAATTTACTGCAATCCCGTCCGGTTTTTCGGATATATTCACTCAGCTCACCAAGTGCAGAAGAATATCCGACAAGGCATTTGACTTTTTTCTTTTCAATCACATCGAGCATTCCGGCAAGCGCTTTGTCATCCATCCGGGAACTGTCCATCATGATCAGATTTTCCTGAAAAAGGCGTAATTTGCTTTTGCGGACATTATTTACCCACACACGGATAAATGCTTCTTTCATTCCAATATAATATCCGGCTGCTGCCCCGAGAAAAATACCACCTGCAGTATTGTGACAGATTTTGTCTTTGTTCTGGATCATACGAAGTGGTGTACCGGTCGAACCGCTGGTACACATCACACGATTATCTTCTGCATCTTTATAAGTTGATGAAAGAAAGCTGTCATAATGCTGTCGAAATGTATCTTTATTTACGACCGGAAGTTTCTCAAGTGGTGTGTCTTCCGGATAATCTTTATAAAAATCTGTTGTTTTTACTGCATGTCTGATCAGATTCCGGATTCTTTCTTCTGTCTCCGCAACAGAACTTCCTTCTTTCCACGCGTAGCGGATCCTGTCATAATATTTACGGGTCTGACCGCCACGCAGTCCATCCAGTATCCAAAATCCTGCCCAACGCAGTTTTTCATCTAAAATCATCTTATTTTACTCCATTCACTGCATCTTTGATCGCATTGGCCATAGCTTCCAGCATTTCATCTGTCATTCCCGGATATACACCGATCCAGAAAGTATCTTTCATGATACGGTCTGTATTTTCAAGTGTTCCGGCAATACGGTAGCCCTTGCCGGTTGCACGCATCTGGTCAAAGCACGGATGTTTTGTAAGATTGCCCGCAAACAGCATACGCGTCTGTACCCCTTTTGCTTCAATCTGCTGAACGATCTGGTTACGGTCTACACCCTCACGGCAGGTGATCAGGAAACCAAACCAGCTCGGTCTGGAATTCTCACATGCCTTCGGGAGAATCAGTTTGTCTTCTGTTCCTTTGAGTGCTTCTTTCAGATAATTGAAGTTGTGAATTCTGCGCTCTACGAAGGATGGAAACTTCTTAAGCTGTGCACAGCCGACTGCAGCCTGCATATCAGTTGCTTTGAGGTTATATCCAAAATGAGAATATACATACTTGTGATCGTAGCCAACCGGGAGTTCACCATACTGGCGGTCAAAGCGATGACCACAGAGATTATCCTGACCCGGTGCACAGATGCAGTCTCTTCCCCAGTCTCGGAAAGAACGTGCAATTCTGTTCAGAAGTGGATTGTCTGTATAAACAGCACCACCCTCTCCCATTGTCATATGATGTGGTGGGTAAAAACTGGAGGTTCCGATATCACCGATTGTTCCTGTCAGTTTATCCTCACCGTCAATCGTATAGACAGACCCAAGTGCATCGCAGTTATCCTCGATCAGCCACAGGTTGTGCCGATCACAAAACTCTTTTATTGCTTTCAGGTCAAATGGATTTCCAAGTGTATGTGCAAGCATGACAGCTTTTGTCTTCGGAGACCATGCAGCTTCCAGAAGGGAAGGATCAATGTTGTACTGTGGAATGGTCACGTCAACAAACACCGGTACGGCCCCATACTGGATCATTGGCGAAACAGTTGTCGGGAAACCTGCCGCAACCGTGATCACCTCATCTCCCGGAAGGATCTGACGTTCTTTCAGAAGTGGAGAAGTCAGCGTCATAAAAGCAAGCAAATTCGCGGAAGATCCTGAGTTTACCAGTGAGCAGTAACGCACACCTAGATATTTTGCAAATGCATGTTCAAATTCATTTGTATAACGTCCGGCTGTCAGCCAGAACTCAAGAGAGCTGTCTACCAGATTTACCATTTCTTCTGCATCGTATACCCTGGACGCATATGGAATACGGTCACCCTCCTGATATGGTTTTTTCTGATTATGATATTTGTTGCAGTAATTTCTTGTCATTTCCAGAATCTGTTCTCTGGCCTGCTGTTCTGTCATTTCTTCAAACATAATATTCTCCTTCTGTATTTTATTTTTCTATATAATATTGAAATTCTTCCTGCTGGAAAGAAATCGTATCTTTTAGTATATAATGTTCCCTGAACCATCGGTAAGTCTCAGGATCATTACGCTTCCATATTTTCATTGAGGATTTTCCGGTAAAGGCACCTCTGACTTCGGCGTGTTCCAGCTGATCTTTCAGTTCTTTCAAACTGTCCGGACGGACAAGCATATCACTGAAATCCATTGTAAAACATTCTGTTCTCCGCTGAAGCAGACTGTAGATCTCCGGTATATTGATTCCGAACGCCGGTGTGTTTTCCGGTACCATCTCAGCCACCTGAGCTGCCAGCCCTTCAAAATCTTCCATGTCGTGAAAATTTTCTTTTATCTGACTGTTCTGAGCAAACTGCAGCACTGTGCCTGTAGACATGGCAAGTACAGCGGCTGTACAGATCAGTCCGACTCCTGCCCGGAATACATGCGTCGATGAAATTTTCCCAAAATTTTTCCATTCTTTGTTTCTGATAAATCTAAGACCGTACTGGCCGAAATATGCCGACAAAATCACAGCCGGAAGAGCAACACAGTCCAGATTATGGTATGCCGGACGATTAATATAATAGACCAGACATCCAAGTGCACCTACGCTCAACAAAAATATAAGTTCTCTTTTCCAGCACTGTTTCTTTTCTTCCTGAAACCAGCCGGACAATCCCACAGAGGTTCCCATAAGGAACAGCGTGATCACCGCCATATAAGCACATGGATAAAGCGGCATATCAAGATGCAGAACCCCTTCCATATAATTGCTTGAAAGAAGCGGTACCAGAAAATCCTCCAGTGAATTCACCGGACTATGTTTCAGAATATTATACAGATTTACCGTACCATATGCACCCAGGACACTGAATACAATTCCTGCAACATGTACTGCTATATTTATAAGAAGCTTTCCGATCTTCACTCTGTTTTCTGAAAAATAACGGGACACATACATTGCCGCCCACGAAATCGCCAGAAAAATTCCTGTCTCCGTATTCCACAGAACTGCAAACAGACAGATCAGATATCCCCCCGCCATGCTTATAAATCCCCGGTAGTTTTTCTTAAGGATCACAGCTCCATACAGCAGAAGAAGCATTGGAAAAACTATTCTGTGCGGCCATACCTGCCAGTAGTATCCCCCACGCATACCGAGTATTGGAAATGCGATAGCCAGCGCTCCGGCTATCCGCAATGCTCTGCTTTCCACCAGAAGCTGTAATGTCAGAAATGCGCATACATGTGCAAATGTACCGACCATTGCAAGCATCATGACAAATGCCCTGAAGTCCCCATGAAATAATTTCAGCGGAATCTTAAAAAACAAAGCATAGTGTCCGTAAATACTGGTAACATTGTGTGTATACGGCATTCCCTGATAAATGTTATAAACCGAATTAAAATATGCATGGCCATGATACGAGTCACTCAATTCTCCCCTGCCAAAAATATTCGGTGTATACATAGAGTACAGGATCAATACGGTAAGAACAACATAAGTCAGCCAGACGATCCATTCTCCATCACGTCCCGGAACGGAGATTTTTGCATACATCCATGTCAGAATGAGCAGTTCTGCAAGAAACAAAATGATTCCAAATATAAGCGGATGTGTATGCCATCCATATCTCCCGGCTACTGAACTCACCTGATCTATCTCATTCGCCACACAGATGATCCAGAAAGGAATCTGCGAAAGAAGCAGCACAGAAAACAGGATTTTCTGCCCTGCCGCATTTCCGTCAGAATAGCTTTGTTTACCCTTCATTCTTCCAGTAAGCCACATACATACCAGAAATGCCAGACAAAACAAGACCAATGTAATTCCATAAATTAAAATATGACTGTTTCCCAGTTTACTTATTTTTTCCAGCAATTGCTTATTTGCAAAACATCCGAGAAAAAAGCAGGCCGACACCAGCCATGCCGTCAGTCCGCTGAACATTTCCCGATTCTTTTTCATTACTCCTTTTGCTCCATTCTGTTTTTATCTAAAATATTCTTTTATCTGACGGTCTGTATATTCTGCCATATTTTCTCCGTCAAGCCATGCCTGATACCACTGTACTGTATATCGTACGGCATCTTTTACATGCCAGTGTGGTCTCCAGCCAAAAGTACTGCGGATTCTGGAGCAGTCCAGTTTGAGGAAATTTGCCTCATGAGGACCTCCCTGAAACAGATTTTTCCATGCTGCCTTTCCTCCCCATGCCTCACAGAAAAGATCTGCAAGCTCTCCGGTAGTAATGCAGTCTTCATCTCCCGGTCCTACGTTATAGGAACCGGCTTTCGAGCTGTCCTGATACTGCACACCGGCAATCATCAGATATACCCCCAGCGGTTCCAGTACATGCTGATATGGTCTGGTTGAATGCGGATTACGCACGGCAATTTCCCTTCCGGACGCCATAGCTCTGACACAATCCGGAATGATACGATCTGCTGCAAAGTCGCCTCCGCCAATTACATTTCCGGCACGTGCAGTAGATACTGCAATACCTGCATCTTTAAGGAAAGCCTTTTCGTAACTGTGTGTAACCAGTTCTGAGCAGGATTTACTGTTGGAATACGGATCATAGCCATCCAATTCATCCGTCTCGCGGTATCCCCATTCCCACTCATTATTTTTGTATACTTTATCTGTAGTAACATTCAGAAAAGAAGCTACACTTCCTGCACTTCTTACTGCCTCAAGTATATTGACTGTACCCATTACATTCGTTTCATAAGTGTAGACCGGGTTCGCATAGGATTCACGGACAATCGGCTGTGCTGCAAGATGAAGAACAATTTCCGGCTGTGCCGCCTTCAGGACTCCCGTTAATTTAGAAAGATCCCGGATGTCTCCGGTTACAGAACGCATATTTTTTTCGAGGTCAAGCAGCCCGAAAAGCTCCGGATCTGTCGGCGGTTTCAGTGCATATCCCGTCACCTCTGCCCCAAGTCCGAGCAGAAGTCTGCAGAGCCATGCCCCTTTAAATCCGGTATGACCTGTAACTAAAACTTTTTTTCCTTTATAAAAATTGAAATCGAAGTTATTCATTTTTATATTGTCGCTCCTGTAAATAAATTCTGTGAGTATTGAATCCTCACCTGTTTTCATTTTCAATATACTGCACCACTCTGCCAAATCCCTCTCTGATATCCACTCTGGCCTCCCAGCCCAGTGCCTGCAGCTTGTGATTATCAGGGATCCTTTCATGGCCAACCAGTGCCTTATTTTCTGTATAATTTTCAGATTCACTGCGCTGTTTGCAGATTACATGAAGATTTTTTTCCGGATAAATCTCCGTCAGACATTCTGCAAGCTCACGAATGCTTACAAACTGTGAAGTATTGCAAACGTTGTATGCCTCGCCCTCCGCACCATCAAACAGGATCTTAAAATAGCCGGCAACTGCATCTGTAATATAACAGAACGTACGCTTCCCGGAGCCGTCACTTTTCAATACAATGTCTTCACCTGCAACAATATTTTTTACAAAGGAAGCAAATACCCGAGGGTCATTCTGTATATCCATCGTCGGTGCATACGTATGTGCGATCCGTGCAATCCTGACCGGAACCTGATGCTGTACCCAGAATGCACAGCACATGGTTTCTGCCATACGTTTGCTTTCGCTGTAACAGTTATGTATGTCAAGTGTATCCATATGCCCAAACGCAGTCTCATTAATCAGGCCGTCGACTTTCGGTGTCCCATAAACGTCACATGAACTGAACAGCAGATAGCTCTTTACTTTTTTTGTTGTTGCAAGTTCAAGCAGATGATAATTTCCAATCGTATTCGGTTTCAATACATCCACCGGACACACGCTGTAATACTGTGGACTCGCCAGCGATGCAGCATGAATGATATAGTCCACATCTTCATCTATCTCTATCGGTTCTGACAGGTCATTCTGAATGATCTCTATACTGTCAAATCCCTCTATATTCCCAAATCTCTGCACAAATTTGTCCTTGTTTCGAACTACCGCAATCAGTTTTACATTTATATTTTTGACCGTTCTGACATACAGCAGAAAATGAACAATATAAGATGCCAGCATCCCATATGCACCCGTCAGAAGTACTGTACTTTTCTCCAGTCGTTCCCAGCTGTTATTGCGTGAAAAAATGTCCTCCATATCCTTTTGCAAGATCGGATTCATCGTGTATTTCCCCCTCATTTTGCAATATCACATAATAATACAAGTATATTATACCCTTGTCCGTACATTTAATCAACAAGCAGAAAAATCCCTGAACTCCAACGGAATTCAGGGATTTCTCTGACTTAAAACTTTTTATTTTTATTTTTCGAATAGGTCTACAAGTTCCTGTCCATCTTTGTATCCGGCATCTTTAAGCTGTTCTACAAACCACTCATCTACACCGTCTACTGCTTCCTTAAAGGAATCGATGTCCATATCGTCTTTCTTTGTGAATGTTACACCATTCTTGGATTCCCAGCGGTTCATGATCTCTTCGTCACCGGAACGGTTGATGTAACGCTCATACTCTACTGCTTTCTGTCCACACTCATCAACAACTGCCTGCTGCTCCGGTGTCAGAGTATCATAAAGATCCTGGTTGATGCAGAAGAACAGACAGTCATAAATTGCATCCCACATGGAGCAGTATGGCTGAACTTCCTGCACACTCGCTGCATCGATTGCCGGTAACGGGTTCTCCTGACCTTCTACTGTGTTCTGCTGCAGTGCAGTGTAGGTCTCGGACCAGTTCATGTTGGTTGCATCTGCGCCCCATCTCTTGTAGCATTCCATAAGAAGGTTTGATCCTGCTACACGGATTTTCAGGTTTTTTATGTCATCGACGGTTTTTACTTCATGTTTGCTGTTGGTCAGCTCACGGAAACCATTTTCCGCGATACCCATGCAATGCAGGCCGTAGCTTGAAAGAATCTCTTTCAGTTTTTCTCCTGCCTCACCATCAAACTTCGCATCTGCATCATCGTAGGAATCATAGATGAACGGCAGAGATACAACATTGAATCTCGGGTCAAATGCAGAGTAGATCAGGTTGGAATGCATAGAAATCTGTACCGGGTCTCCATTCATCAGCGCCTGAATACCTTCGGACTGGTTTCCGTTGGTGAGCTGGTCTGCTGCGTATACATTGACTTTGATCTTTCCGCCGGTTGCTTTTTCCATAAGTTCACCGAACTTACGTCCGCCTTCTGCCCATGTACTTGTCTCCGTTGTGGAGCATGCAAAGTTCCATGTTGCTTCCGGCCAGTCAAGGTCACTGTAATCATCTACGGTATCCATGGAATCTTCTGTGAAAAGATCTACCAGATCCTGTGCATCATCATAGCCCTGACTCTCCAGTTCCTGAACAAACCAATCGTCTACACCATCAACAGCTTCTTTGAAGGAATCAATATCCATATCTTCTTTCTGTGTGAAAGTTACGCCATTGCTTTCTTCCCAGCGGCTCATGATCTCTTCGTCACCGGAACGGTTGATGTAACGCTCATACTCTACTGCTTT
>OLRW01000567.1_pt1 | contig 29620 bp, 21 predicted proteins | sample 1672701 | NCBI WGS metagenome assembly OLRW01 (sample SAMEA3136715, study PRJEB25190) | human gut metagenome | biome: human gut; feature: human-associated habitat; material: faeces | place: Austria | collected 2013
GCTCATCCCCTTGTAATTAAAAATGAGACCAGATATCGCGGCACCTGGAAAGAGACTTTTCAGAATCCGGAGAATCCGATCCATATTGAGATCGGGATGGGAAAAGGACAGTTTCTTCTGACACTTGCAAAGGAGAATCCATCCATCAACTATATCGGTATCGAACGTTATTCAAGCGTACTGCTTCGGGCGCTGGAACGCTTTGACAATGACGAGGAATACAAGGATGTCAACAATATTCGTTTTATCTGTATGGATGCGACAAATCTGCCGGAGGTTTTTGCTGTCGGAGAGATTGACAAGATTTATCTGAATTTTTCAGATCCGTGGCCGAAAGCACGTCATGCAAAACGCAGACTTACTTCCAAGCAGTTTTTTGAGCGGTATGACAAGATCCTTGCCTTTGACGGAGTCGTTGAATTTAAGACAGACAACAGAGAGCTGTTTGACTTTTCACTGGAGCAGGTGGAGTTGGCAGGCTGGGTACTTCTGGCGAAGACCTATGATCTTCACAATGATCCGACACTCAGCAGAGGGAATGTTATGACTGAGTACGAGGAGAAATTTTCCGGGCAGGGACATCCGATCCATAAACTGATCGCAATGCGCCAGTAAGACAATTGAATAAAATGCAACAGGCAGATCATAAAGGCGCTGAGTGCGTAAGATGATTCCTGGCAATATAAGAGACAGCAGATACGGAGCAATCCGCACATCGGCTGTCTTTTTGCATATATTGTAGAAAGAGGAAGTCAGGAAGGAACAGATATGCGGAAAAAGCATCATTTTCAGAATTGTATGCGGGGGTTTTGCTATAAGAATCCAAGATTTAATAAAAAGCTGATCTGTTTCAGAAATTCTTTTCAGGAAGTCTATAAAATCTTAAACCCGAAATGTGGATGCCACTAAATCCAGTCCTTTTTACATAGCCTGAGATGGCAGAAATGAGGAAAGTGTATGGGTATCGCATTGATCACGAAAGATTATGAAAATACAGTCGGAAAGCAGAGGATGCCGGTAATTGTGGAGTTTTACGCATCATGGTGTCCAAAGTGCGGAATGATGTATCCTGTTGTGGAAAGGATTGCCAGCCGGTATCAGGGAAAATGGATTTTTTATAAGATTGATATTGATATATCGAAAGAGATTGCAGAGTATATAGGCATTGAGATCGTACCGACGTTTGTGGTGTACAGAGATGGAAAAATCTGTGGATATACAACCGGAGTTCTTCCAGAAGAAACTCTGGAAGAACGAATCCGGGAAATGTTAAGAAAATAATTGGTGGAATCAATTATTCGTATAATGGATATTTTGCGCAGATTGCATTGACTTGCTATGTTAAAATTCGAATACAGCAACACCGTATGGCGGAAGATCGTAACCAAATGAATATGGTCTTCCATCACATTCCTGTTTCTTTGCTTTATATACTGCCGGGCGGGCTTTTCCGCTTCCGCCATACTGCAATTCATCACTGTTCAGTACCAGGCGGTACTGTTTGCCGCGCGGTACACCGACACGGTACTCCGGTCGTTCGATCGGTGTGAAGTTACATACGAATAAAAGGTTCTTTTTTGCGCCCTTTGAATGACGGATGAAGCTGTAAATACTTCGTGAGCTGTCATCTGCATTGACCCATTCAAAGCCTTCCATGCAGGTATCCTGTTCATACATGGCTTTGTTGTGTGTGTAAAGATGCAGCAGGTCACGGTAGAAATTCTGGAGTGCCTGATGCTCCGGCTCTGCAAGGAGATACCAGTCAAGCTCACGCGCCTCGCTCCACTCGCGGAGCTGTCCGAAATCCTGTCCCATGAAGAGAAGTTTCTTTCCAGGATGTCCCATCATGAAAGCATAACCGACCTTCAGGTTGGCGAATTTCTCAAATCCAAGACCAGGCATCTTATTGAGCATAGAGCATTTTAGATGTACCACTTCATCATGTGATAATACAAGAATATAATTCTCGCTGTATGCATAGGTTAAGGCAAATGTCATACCGTAGTGGTCGCCTTTGCGGAAATATGGATCCAGCTTCATGTATTCGGTAAAGTCATGCATCCATCCCATGTTCCACTTCAGGCTGAATCCAAGACCATCATCTTCCGGTTTTCCTGTTACTTTTGGCCATGCAGTGGATTCTTCTGCGATCATCAGTGCGCCAGGGTTACGTCCGGTAGTAACGGAATTCAGATGCTTGAAAAATTCGATTGCTTCCAGATTCTCATTGCTGCCGTATTTGTTGGCGATCCACTGACCGTCTTCTTTACCGTAATCAAGATACAGCATGGAAGCAACAGCATCTACGCGGAGACCATCGATGTGATAATGTTCGATCCAGAACAGTGCGTTGGCGATCAGGAAGTTCTTAACTTCTGCTTTACCATAATCGAAGATCTTGGTTCCCCAGTCCGGATGTTCCCCCTTCTTAGGATCTGCATATTCAAAGGTAGCTGTTCCGTCAAAGTCAGCGAGTCCGTGTGCATCGCGTGGAAAATGTGCCGGTACCCAGTCAAGGATTACGCCAATCTTATTCTTATGGAAGTAATTGATCATATATGCGAAATCTTCCGGCGTACCATAACGGGAGGTCGGAGCATAATATCCGGTCACCTGATATCCCCAGGAGCCGTCAAATGGGTATTCTGAAATTCCCATCAGTTCGATATGAGTATACCCCATCTTTTTTATGTAGTCTGTAGCTGCATGCGCAAATTCACGGTAGCTGTAGAACCCATCATCTTCACGTCCCGGATGGCGCATCCAGGAACCGATATGTGCTTCATAAATGGAAATCGGTGAGGAATGGAAATCCCATTCTGCCCGGTGCTTCATCCAGACACTGTCACTCCATTTTAGATGGGAGATATCAGCAATCCTTGAGGCAGTTCCTGGTCTCAACTCTGCACTGTTCGCAAATGGATCAGCTTTGTAAAGCTTATCTCCGGTCTGTGTCTCGATACAGTACTTGTAAAGCTGTCCGAGCTGTGCTTCCGGAACAAATGCGGTATAGATTCCAAGTGGTTCCTGACGCGTCATAACGTTTGCATCTTCACTCCAGCCGTTGAATTCACCGACTACGGAAACTGATCTGGCGTGTGGAGCCCATACTGCGAAATATACGCCGGTTTTTTTTCCATCTTTTACAAAATGTGCACCCATTTTTTTATAGATTTCATAATGGGTTCCCTGTCCGAATAAATATTGATCTAATTCGCCGATTCTATAATCAGCGGGTTTATCTGTTGTTACAGTTTTTACAGACTTTTTAGCTGTAGATTTTTTAGCAGCAGTTTTAGCAGCTGCCGGTTTTTTTACAGCAGATTTTTTTACGGCCGTCTTGCGGGGCGTGTTGGTCTGTTGTGCTGTTGTTTTTTTTACTGCCATCCCATTCACCTTCTATCAAAGATATTTAGGAATATTATACTAGAAATAGCGATAAAAAGAAAGAGTTTTGGACAACTTATACACTTCTTATGTAAGATGTCTAAAACTCTTTGTTTATAGTTATCGGTTTTGTCTGCATATATAAAAGAACGCGCCGGAAGCGCGTTCTTTGTAGAAATCTTATGATTTAAAATCTTCTTCTTTCAGGATGATGTGGTCTGAATTATCAGTGCTTCTTCCAAATACCCGTTTCACAAGATGTTTTACATTTGCTTTCTGGGAATGTGAAATTGCTTCATCCATGATCTCTTTTACTTCTGCAACAGTAACCGCATGATCTTCTCTCTGCATCATATCGATCCGGCTGTATAATGCAAGGATTCCCATTTCATCGATACGGTATCCGTTTTCCTTAGCATAGGTCTGACCGAATGTAACCAGTTCATCATTGATGAATACCGGAAGCTCCAGTCTGGAAGTAAATTTACGTTTGAATTCGCGATGGGATGCAAACATTCTTTCCAGCGGTTTCTTCTGGTCTTCCAGAAGGAAGAGAAGTTCGCCGGTCTGTTCATCCATCATGTCATTCAGTTCACGGATGGTTCTGTCATTCATCTTGGAAGCTTTTTCGATGATCAGTGCGCCACCGTTCAGCTTATCGATGATACTTCCGATGTCCTTTTTGTTCAGAGAATCACCGGTTACGATTGCAACTTTACCCTGTTTGAGTCTGCGCTGTTTCTGGATTGCTTTTACAATATCAACTGCGAGGACTGTTTTTCCGCTTCCCTTGCGGCCAAGGATCAGGATGTTGCCTGTGCGGGAAGTTCCATAACGGTTACGGCAACGTTTGTCGTTATCAAGGATTTCTACAAGCTGTTCACTGACACCACGGATCGGTACAAAGTAAGAGAACAGCTGCTTCTGCTCTTCAGTAAGTCCAAGCTTCAGTCCAATCTCACTTGTTGCACTCAGATCGTAACGACCCTGTACAACGAATCCGGTATCGAATTTACCCATGCGTTCGGTGATTTCATCTTCTGACGGTTCTTCGATTTCAAGAACTTCGTCAATATCAGGAGTTGGCGCTGATTTTGAAGTTTCTTTCTCTGGCTCAGGAGCCGGTTTCTCGTCAAATTCAAGATCAAGATAATCATCACTGCTATCTAATTCTTCTTCATCTTCAAAGGAATCAAGGTCTGCAAAATCACTATCATCTTCGTCAGAATCATGATCATCGATATCGAGAGCAGATTCTTTTTCAAAATCAAAGTCCTCTTTATGATCTTCATCTAATTCATCATCGATCTGGTAGTCATCTTCGTCTTCATCCTCGTATTCTTCCTCATCGTCATACTCGGAATCATCTTCATCCTCGTATTCCTCGTCATCGTCATACTCGGAATCATCTTCATCCTCGTATTCCTCGTCGTCGTCATACTCGGAATCGTCTTCATCCTCGTATTCAGCTTCTTCATCGTAAACCGCATCCGATTCATCATCTTCTTCGGAGTCAACGATTTCTTCAAAATCATTTTCTTCCGGAGCTTCCTCGTCAGTGTCTGAAGCTTCTTTGGATGAATCTTCCGGGCTTTCAGTCGCTTCATCCTCTTCATCATCAACGAAATCTTCAGCATCTTCATCGGTGATTTCAGGCTCTTCACCATTTTCAAGCTGTTCCATCAGTTTGCGGATATCATCAGAAAGGATTGGTTTTGTAGCTCCAAGAACTTCCTCTTCTTCTTCTTTCTTCTTCTCGCGCAGGGCTTTTTCTTTCTCAGCTTCCTCCTGGCTCTTTTCAAGAATCTTTGCATTTTCACGCTGAGTTGCTTCCCAGTTGGCAAGAATTTCTTCAATCTTCATCTTACCGGTCATCTGTGAATCGTCTGAAGCAGATTCAGGAGCAACTGCACCACTTGCAACGGCAACACCGGCTTTCAGGGCATCTGAAAGGGAAGCACCGGAAATGGTTGTGGAAATATCGGAAGTGCTTCGAATCCGGGTTTTTGGCTGTGACTCAGCTTCTGGTTCGGAAGCATGTGTCCGGGCCATTGGTTCTGGAAGATCCGGAAGATCAATACTGTCTGTGACATGTACATCTTTGCGGACCTTGTCTGCAATTCGTGGATTCGGTGCCGGACGTTCTTTGGATTTTCGGAAGGAAGGTTTTCTCTTGGAAGAATCCTTACGGCCGATACCATCATTTCGATGATCGTATTTTTCCTGCTGAAGTGGAGTCAGCGGTTTGTATTTCATTTTAAGTTCCATTGCCTGGTATACATAAGTACCTTCGCTGAACCAGAGAATCAGATCATCACATTCATCAAGACATTCGGAAGTCATACCAGCTTCAGCGTATAATCTGGCAAGTTCATATGCCCATTTTTCAACGTATTCAGAATGCTTGAAATCTTCAAGAGCTTCAATCTGTTCTTTGACTGGCGCTTTCTGTGCTTTTAAGATCTTATACCGGAGAATGTACTGGTTTGGATCTTTCGGAGCAAGCTTGACAAATTCTTCGTAGCAATCAGCTGCTTCATCGAAATGTCCCAGCTTCAGAGAAATAATTCCCAGGTGGTATACAACCTTTCTGCTGGAAGGTGCTTTATCATACGCAATAAATAAGGTATCACGTGCTTTACCAAGTTCCCCCGCATTTTCATAGATTTCGCTTACGGTAGAGAGCATGGCGGTATTTTTTACTTTACGCCAGTCGATCGTATCTGCAATCGACATCGCTTTCTGGTAAGACTTCTGTTCGGCATACGCAAGCATCTGCTCTGTCTTTGCGCGATATTCATATTTATCCAACGTTTCTCACCTCATATGATTATTATTAATTATTTTACTTTTCCTCAGTAAGTCTGACTTTTGTACCAGAAACGGAAAACAAAAGTCTTATAATTTTACTTACTAAGTGTATCATAGAGCGTTGTCAATGTCAAAAATTACGGCTGATATTTTTCAGAAATGTTAAAAAAATATTACAAAAAATTCACAAATTGGGAGCTGGTAACAGAAAAAAAGGAGACAGCCATCTTTTGAATGGCTGTCTCGGAATATTCAATTGTAATTTTTATTTTTATATCGGAGGAATTAAGTAATTCTTATTCCTGTAAGTTCTTTGAGCATTTCATATGATATTCAGATTTTATAAAATTTATAAAAATGAAATCATATGAATCGATTTTGATCAATTCTGATCGTTCGTTATTTTATATAATCAGGTAATCCAATTTTGGTATTTATCAGCTTTCTCGTCACTGTTAAATTTACTTATCAATGAATGTTTCTTTACACATTTTCTGATCTTGAATTACTGTGGTATTTACTTCAATATGTCAACAAATGCTGAATCTTTTTATATCTTATAATCGCTTCCGGTTTATCTACTACTCCGACCTTTTTTATCATTAACTTTTCTCTTACCGGATTATAATCTATGGTTAAGGCTCATCTCACAGGAATTTACATTTGCCATACCATTAACATATTGAGTTTTAGATGATGAAATATCCAACGGTCAAAGCCTCCTTCCTTTCGTTCTCGTTCCAAAATTTTATCCGGATATTCTTTTTCTCTTATACTTTTTTCTGTTCAGAAGTCAGATATCAATTTTCTCTTATTATTATAAATTATCAATTTTAAAAATTGTTCTCTACACACTCCGCTTACAAAACGCTCATAACCAAAATGTATAGTTGCTTTTTAAAAACTTTCTAACCTTCAAATAACAATTATTCTTGTTACCCTTTTCTGATCTGGTTCTTCATCTTATACTCTTGGCGAGTATATATGAAACTATGTAACAGATTAAAAAAATATCTTTTTGAAATTCCCTTTCTCGTCAGGAACTTCTTTTCTTTTGGATTGACTTAATAATAACACCCAAATACTTATTTGTCAATATAATTTTAAAATAATTTTAATAAAATTAGAAAGAACTGAAATTGTAATATATATATCAGAAAATTCAAACAATTATAAATACGATTAGAAATAGTTATAGCCATTTGCAATATATTCGGGGTTTTGCTATTGTTTCCGTCCATAAATGCATGATACACTAAAAAATAGATGAAAAATACAGGCTATGGCATTGGGATAAAGAAAGGAGACCTACAGATATGGGAGGATTTTTTGGCGTTGCATCAAAAGAAGCATGTAATCTGGATCTTTTTTATGGAACAGATTATCATTCGCATCTTGGAACCCGCCGCGGAGGTATGGCTACTTACGGAAGTGATGGCTGGAAGAGAGCGATTCATAATATTGAAAATTCGCCGTTCCGTACAAAATTTGAAAAAGATGTTGATACAATGAAGGGAAATATTGGAATTGGATGTATTTCAGATTATGATCCACAGCCAATTCTGATCCAGTCGCATCTGGGGTGCTTTGGAATTACGACAGTAGGTAAGATCAATAATGCGGATCAGCTGATCCGGAATCTTTATGAAAATGGACATACACATTTTCAGTCTATGACCAATGGACAGATCAATTCTACAGAGCTGGTTGCGGCATTGATCTGTAAAAAGGATTCGTTTGTTGAGGGAATCCGTTATGTGCAGTCAGTAGTTGAAGGCTCGATGACGCTTCTGCTTCTGACAGAGAATGGAATTTATGCAGCCAGAGACCTTCTCGGACGTACACCGGTTGTGATCGGAAAGAAAGAAAATGCATACTGCGTTTCCTTTGAAAGCTTTGCATATATCAACCTTGGATACACAGATTACAAAGAGCTGGGACCTGGGGAAATCGTCTACGTGACACCGGAATCTGTGGAGACTGTAAGTCCTGCATGTGAAAAGATGAGAATCTGTTCGTTCCTGTGGGTATACTATGGATATCCTACTTCTTCTTATGAAGGGGTTGGTGTAGAAGAAATGCGTTAAAACTGTGGATAGCTTTTAGCACAGAGAGATGACCATTCGATCGACGTGGATATTGTTGCAGGAGTTCCGGATTCGGGTATCGCTCATGCGATAGGCTATGCAAATGAATCAGGTATTCCGTATGCAAGACCATTTATCAAATATACTCCGACCTGGCCAAGATCCTTCATGCCGACAACACAGAGTCAGCGTAATCTGATCGCCAGAATGAAACTGATCCCGGTACATAGTCTGATCGAAGACAGGAGCCTGCTGCTGATCGATGATTCTATCGTGCGTGGCACACAGCTCCGTGAGACGACAGAGTTCCTGTATCAGAGTGGCGCAAAAGAAGTGCATGTCCGCCCGGCATGTCCACCGCTTTTGTACGGATGCAAATATTTGAACTTCTCCCGTTCCAAATCAGACCTGGATCTGATCACAAGAAGGATCATCCGTGAGTGGGAAGGCGACAATGATGTCAATGTACTGGGTGAATATGCGGATCCGAACAGTGACCGGTATGCAGCAATGCTGGAGGAAATCCGCAAGAGACAGAATTTCACTTCACTTCGTTATCACAGACTGGATGATCTGATCAAATCAATCGGGATTGATGCATGCCAGGTATGTACCTACTGCTTTAACGGTGTGGAATAACAGGTAAATGAAAATATAAAACAGGTGTCCACGTAAGTAGATCTTAGTGATATATCCCCGTGGGCACCTGTTTTTGTATATACGATTTAGGTGTATACAATGATGTGGAATGGTGTACAAAGTATGCGGAGCGGCAGCTCCTGCTGCAAATCGGCGCTACAGCAGCAGATCATCTATCTTCACATAGTCTCCCATCCGGTATGCTTCAATTGCATTTCCATTGATCACATAGAACTTTTCGTTTGCATACACACCGCGGGTTCCAAGGTAAGAATTACCGTTGACTTCCTCCTGCATCTGTACCTGGAAGCCCTGATCTTTATCGTAAGAAAGGATTACATACTGGTTGGCAGATCCGGAAAGCGGAAAGCCGATCAGATTCTTTTCCGGATCAACCAGTGCTGCACGGTAGTCAGAAAAAACATCCGAGTAATAGTACTGATCCAGTGTGTACTTGCTGACTTCCTTCACATCCGAAGGATCACTGATATCAAACATGGAGATCTTTACCCCGTTTGTAATGCCATTTTCATCGGTATCCATACCGATGCCAAGAAGCAGGTTATCACTGTAAAAATGCAGGTATTCCGAAAAGCCGGGAATTTTCAGCTTGCCAAGTATCTTCGGATTCTCCGGATCGGAAAAGTCTACGGAGAATAAAGGATCTGTCTGTTCATAAGTTACAAAGTAACCGGTATCGCCTAAAAATCTTGCGGAATAGACCTGTTCATTTTTGGCAAGATCCTCGATCTTACCGATTGTTTTCAAATCTGCATCCAGCACATAGACTGAATTGGACTGTGAAGAGCTTCCGACATTATGCGTAACCGTTGTCACCAGCCGCAACGTATTGTCATACTCATCAATGCTGAAGGAATCGTTCAGATATCCTTTTACTTTGCCCTGGGCAGAGCCGGAAAGTTTTCCTTTATTGTAAGACAGCTTGCGGAGGATCGTCTGATTCTTTGCCGCAAGATTATCTGCGAGGATACTGCTGTTCGCATACTCATAAATATAAATGTTGTTCTCACTCACATAGACTTCGCCATTCTCAGACATGACTGCTTTCTGGTCTGCTGCCTTATCCGGACTGGAAGCGGAAACGGAGCTGACAACAAGGTACTGGTCTGCTGCATGGTTCGTCGGGAGATAGATATCCGACTGCTTCAGAAGATTGTCATTAACAAGCGGAACATAGGAAGGATAATCTTTCTTGGTGATCGTATCGTAAATATAATAGTCGCTGAATACATACAGATATCCGTCTTTAAAACGTGAAGTGCGGTAGTAACCACTCTGATCCACGGTTCCGATGGATTTCGGATTGTTGATATCTGCCAGATCATAAGTCTGGATACGGGTACAGCTGCCGCGGTACAAGGTTTTACTGTCAGAATCAACCTGCGTGTTCTGCATGTTGCCAAGGACAAAAAGCTTCTGGTCACTCAGGTAAAATTCGGATGCCTGAAAATTCTCATTCAGCGAAATACCGGAAACAACCTTCATCTGATCAGACCGGATATCTACAATGGAAATTTCCTGTGAGTTTGCTTTCAGTGTATAAAGATAACTTCCATCCGTTTTTACAATGTCTGCTTCACCGACGCCCTCTGTGCGGACGTTGGTATCGGAAAATGAAGTATCCACAGCACGTGCAGAGGCTGTTGAAGAATCCGAAGAGGAGCTGGAACTATCGGTACGTGCACCACTGTCGGCTGTTTCAGTTGAATACATAACAATTCCGTTGTCGGTTGAACCGGTAACAGATGAAGAATCCAACTCATCCTGATAAGATTGCAGGTATGTGTAGACTTCATCATAATCGGTTGCCGTCTCTAAAGTATCGGAAGAGGCAAGCTTACCGGAGGATGTATCGATTGAAGAACTGCCTTTTGTGGAAGAAGTGGCTGAGTCTGAAGAAAGATTCTGCTGGCGGATGTGGGCGCCAATGCCGACAACCAGTACTAGTGCGGCAGCGATAAGTCCTCCGCGCATCCGGTAGCCGCGGGAAAATCCATGCTTTTTCGGGATATGTCCGGAAGCCTGAGTGCTGTTATGCTCTTCCAGCATTTTCATAATCTGATCCGGTGCAAGGCTTTCCGGAACAGGAGTTTTTTCCGTAGATTGTTTTATTTTATCCAGTATTTCTTTTTCGTGATCTGTCATATGAAACACCTCCTATTACTCTTTTATCCTACTCTTTCAGAAGCCAGCTCATCTTTTCGAGGGCACGCTTTCTGCGGGAGCGGACTGTATTCGGGTTCATCCTTAGCATTTTTCCGATCTCTTTACTGTTGTAACCGCCATAGACGGATAAGCCGATGATCAGCTGATCGTCTTCATCGAGAATAAGAAAAGCACGTTCGACATCTGTGCGGAGTCCGTCACAGTATGTGGCAGAAGCATGATCTTCTTTCAGCTCGGTCTCGGTCCGTTCACGGCTCTTTAACTTTCGGCGGCACACATTTGCCAGAATCTGAAAGATCCAGGAACGGAATGCTTCTTCTTTGCGTAATTTATGTATGTTCTCATAGGCGGAAAGAACGGCTTCACTGACGGCGTCTTCTGCATCCTGCGGATGATGCATCATGCAGAGCGCAAAACGATACAGATCCTGATAAACCGTCTTATATAATTCTTTAAATGCAATTGCATCGATCATAAAGTCCCTCCTCTCATAACAGGTTCTTTGTATATAAGAGTATAAAAAAGTCGGAAGTGTTGCAAAAAGGGACAGAAAAATTTCCGTCCCTTTTAAATCATATCATTGTCTGAGAAAAATTAACCTCTGTAATAATTGATCAGACATCCTTTGAGGATGATCTCACGTTCTGCATCCGTCAGATCACCAAGCTTCAGATCAATCTCTTTCAGATCATCGCCTACGACATAAGCCTTGATCGTGGAAGCTTTGTCTTCTACTGCTTTGCGGATATCCGGCACGAAGAGATAGTCACCGTTCCTGAAAGAAAGCTTTGTGTGTTCCTCTTCGGTAATAAACGGAAGCATGCCCCAGTTGATCAGGTTCGAGCGGTAACGTTTGGTTGCGTACTCATTCGCGATATTCGCCCAGCCGCCGAGGACCTTCTGGCAGGAAGCAGCCTGCTCACGGGCAGAACCATCACCAGGTTTGACCGCGAAAATGGTACTTCCGACACCGATATTTCCTTTGCCGACTTCCGGATAAGACTTTTGGATTGCGGCCATCACCGGTTTTAATTCATCCAGTACATCCAGTGGACAAGTACCTGCTTCAATCGCTTTCTGGGCTTTCTGGACCTCTTTCGCGCGTCCTACATAGGCAGGATCCTTTCTGGAAAGTGCAAATTCAGCAAGTCCAAGTGGGTTGGAACGATAAGAAGAAGTCTCGCCGGACGGGATCAGCTCGTCTGTCGTTGTAACCGGATCGTGGATCTCAGATACAACCTTCAGGATCAGATTCTCAGGAAGAGCGCTCATTGCCGGCCAGTCTTTGATGTTCGGTCCGAATTTGATCTCAACCGAAGGATCAGCAACGCCGTGGCTGTCAAATACACGGTTGGCGTAAATTCTGGAATCAAAGTGGTAGGTCGGGTTCTTGTATTCAATATCAAAATCTGTTGCCGGAGTAAGGAAACCTTTGTTCGCAGCAGTTGCGGCAATGGAACGTGCATCCATAAGGGCAACAGATGCGATCTGTCCACTCTGCAGCTTGCTTCCTTCACGGTTCGGGAAGTTACGGGTAGAATGACGGATGGAAAATGCATTGTTTGCCGGAGTGTCCCCTGCACCGAAGCACGGTCCGCAGAAGGCAGTCTTCACGATCGTACCGGCTTCCATCAGGTCAGCAACCGCACCATTTTTCACAAGCTCCATGTAGATCGGTGTACTTGCCGGGTAAACACTGAAGGTAAATTCATCTGATCCGATGTATTTGCCACGGATGATGTCTGCGGCAGCACAGATATTTTCAAAACCGCCACCGGCACAGCCTGCGATGATACCCTGATCGACATAAAGCTTACCATTTACGATCTTGTCCTGAAGAGAGTAATCCACAGCACCGTCCAGGCTTACCAGCGCGCGCTGCTCTACATCGTGGAGAACATCTGCAAGGTTGGCATTGACATCCTCGATGGTGTAGACATTGGACGGATGGAACGGCATGGCGATCATAGGCTTGATCTCGCTCAAATTGACGTATACAAGACCGTCATAGTAAGCGACTGCGCCAGGCTCCAGTTCACTGAAGTCATCACTTCTTCCGTGGATATCGTAGAACTCTTTGATCTTGTCATCGGTTCTCCAGATAGAAGAGAGGCAGGTTGTCTCTGTCGTCATAACATCGATTCCGATACGGAAGTCTGCACTTAATTTGCCAACGCCAGGTCCGACAAATTCCATGACCTTGTTATTGACATAGCCATTGCCGAAGGTTGCGCCGATGATCGCAAGGGCAACGTCCTGCGGTCCGACACCTTTCACCGGTTCGCCGTCCAGATAGATTCCGACAACACCCGGCATCTTGATATCATAAGTCTTGTTCAGAAGCTGTTTTACAAGTTCCGGTCCGCCCTCTCCCATTGCCATGGTACCGAGTGCACCATAACGGGTGTGGCTGTCAGAACCAAGGATCATCTTGCCGCCGCCTGCGAGCATTTCACGGGCAAACTGGTGGATAACTGCCTGATGAGGCGGAACATAGACACCGCCGTACTTCTTCGCACAGGTCAGCCCAAACATGTGGTCATCTTCATTGATCGTACCGCCGACTGCACACAGAGAGTTATGGCAGTTGGTCAGAACATAAGGGATTGGGAATTTCTCCAGTCCGGATGCTCTTGCAGTCTGGATGATTCCGACAAAGGTAATGTCGTGCGAAGTCAGCTTGTCAAATTTGATCTGAAGCTGCTGCATATTACCGGAAGTATTATGCGCACTTAAGATCCCATAAGCCATTGTTTCTTTTGCAGCAGCTTCTTTTGTTGTCTCAATACCTGTCTTGCTTTTTACGGCAGCAAGTGCATCGGGTGCATCTGCAATTACCTCAGTACCGTGTAAAAGATAGGCACCGCCTTCGTATAATTTCACCATATCATGTCCTCCTATTTTCTGTTTTCTATGAATTTCATGTGGTCTGCGACCATCAAAGCAATCTTAAATGTCAGGGCGTCCTCAAAGACTCTGACATCCAGCCCGGTCTGCTTCTGGATCTTCTCCAGCCGGTAGACGAGCGTATTCCGGTGGACGAAAAGCTGTCTCGCTGTCTCCGAAATATTCAGGCTGTTTTCAAAAAATTTATCAACTGTGGATAAGGTTTCTTCGTCAAACTGATCAACGGTATTTCCGGCAAATACTTCTTCCAGGAACATCTCGCATAAGGAAACGGGAAGCTGGTGGATCAGCCGTCCGATACCAAGTTCGCGGTAGGATAAAATATTGCGTTCCGGATAGAAGATACGTCCCACATCCAGAGCCATGCCAGCTTCTTTGTAAGACTGTGAGACCCCTTTGAGTTCGGGAATGATGGTTCCGAAGGAAAGCCGGACATTGACCATAGCTTCGGTGTTGATCGCATTCACCAGCATATCGGCAGTCGAACGGATCGTATCATAATCATCCGTACTGTCAAGGGACTTGATCAGAATAATATGTCCCTCATCTACGGCAGTAACAAAATCACCGGTTCCCGAGGAATAAATCCCACGGATCATATCCAGGACGATCGTATCATCCGGATTCTTCGGTTCGATCAGATAGACGACTCTGCGCTGCTCAACTGTAATACCAAGCTTTTTCGCCTGATTGTAGATATCTACGAGGAGCAGGTTATCCAGGAGCAGGTTCTGGATAAAACGGTTACGGTCAAGACGTTCGCTTCCGGATCTTAAAAGGCTCTCCAGCTGGCAGACACTTAAGCGTCCGCTGGTATGCACATCAATCTCATTATTGTGCTCGATCACGAAAATATAAGTCAGTTCATCATCATCATAAACCGGAAACAGACCATAGCATTCATCCAGGTGCTCCTCCGATACGCCGGTAACCTCCAGCTCTTTTAAAAATGAGCAGACAGCTTTTTTTACTGCAGGCTTCTCCTTACCTACAGCTGCAAGCATCACTCCGTCTGTGTTCCAGATGGAACAGTTACACTCGATGATATCCCCTATTTCATTGATTGTTCTCTGTAAAATCTGGTTGGATAACAATCCGTTCACCTCTCCATTCTTTTCAATATATGACAAATGGGAGAATTGTGAAATTCCCCCATCTTCTTCTGACAATACAATCTGATATTATTTTAGCAAATGTTTCACACTTTAGCAAGCTAAAATGAAAAACGTTCTCTCTTATTCGTCTTCGTCATCGCGTCTTTCAAGCATGGCAGCAACGATTTCAAGAATCACAGCAAGACCGATCATAGATGCAGCGGCAATCTTGCCGGATGTACCGGTGGCTGCCTGTGCGATACCGCCGACAACCGGAACAGAAAGCTTTACTTTTCCGATGTAGTTGTTGTAAGGGATCGGATTCATATCTTTTTCCTCATTGGCATCCCCTTTGGTGATAAACTGTCCCATCGCCGGGCTGTTGGATACTACACGGTGGGTGATGATCGAGCCGTCTGCATTGTTGCTGTAAAAAGCAATAACATCATCTTTGACGATCGTGTCTGGTTCTTCATACCGGACATAGACCAGGCTTCCCGTCGGGATCGCCGGTTCCATGCTCCCACTGATCACGGTGTACATCTGAAAACCAAAAGCTTTCGGAAGCGTCAGCGGAATACAGGCAAGAATCAGTACTGTCAGTAAAACAGTGCCCAGTGCACTGCAAAATGCAGCCACCGGGCTTTTCTTTTTCTTCGTTCTCTTCAAAAAAGACTTCTCCTTTAGTGCCGCGCTTTTTTTATTTTGCACGTTTTTTCAAGAATACGATCAGTCCTGCGAGAGCTGCTACCGCAACAACGATAATGCCGATCCCTGCTGCGATCGGAGTTTTGCTCGTCTTGTCTTTCGCATCGATATTTCCTTTTGGAGTGTCTTCATCATCCAGATCTACCAGAGACTTTGGTGTCTGTTCATCCTCAGATGTTGCAGTATCTTTATCTTTAGCTGTCGTATCCTGAGAATCGTTATCTGTCGTTGTACCATCGGTTGTACCGGTTGTGGTTCCGTCTGTTGTGCCACCGGTAGTTCCGGTTGTAGTTCCACCGGTAGTTCCGGCAGTTCCACCGGTTGTGCCGCCTGTCGTGCCACCTGCTGTACCGACATTACCGGTACCTGTGCCAGGAGTTGCTGTACCAGGAACAGTCGTTGTGATGGTTGTTGTTGTTGTAACAACACGGTCTGTAGCACCCGGTTTGTAGGTAAACGTAAATACATTCTCAGATACATTATTACTCAAAGTCTTGGTAAGTGCAAGAGCATCTGGAATATAATTCTCGATATACTGATAAGCGACGATTGGTTTGTCACCGACATTTCCGTAGAAGGTCTGGCTTTCTACAAGCGCCTTACCGGAAGCATCCTGATAGTTTACGGTGTAGGCAACCATGTCCTTTTTGATTCCATAGGCTACTACATAGTCGGCATCGCCGGTTACATTGTCGAATACAGGAGAAGCAAGAGCTTCTTCATTGTCACGTCCGCTGAGACGGATTCCTTTGACATAGTATTTGTCATCGGTTACCTGAACGTCCTTCAGATTAAAAGTAACAGTAGAACCGGCAAGAGAATCCTGCTCCACCTTAGTATGTCCTTTTATCGTTCCTTTATTACCTGCCGATAAAGTTACCTTATAGGTATACCCGTCAGCAGCCATAACGCTCATCGTGGATGCACCGATCGTCATTGATACAGTCAGAAGAGAAACCAGTAATTTTTTCCATCTTTTCATCTGCTTACTCTCCTTTCCGTCTGCGTTTCTTTGTGTTCTTGTTATATGTGTAGATTCCGTATGCCAGAAGGATCAGTCCACTGATGAGTGCAAGCACACAGAAGAGAAGAACTCTTGCGGTATCACCGGTCTTAACGGTGTTGGTAGTCTTGACGATTTTCGTCTTGGTAATGGTATTGCTTACTTTTACCTTTTCCACTGCAAAGTTCATACGAAGCTTTGCGAGCGTGTTCTGATAACCATTGCCCTGTGTCTCACCTTCGATACCGATGGTAAGGTGTACGGTTCCGGTACCATTGGAAGCAAGACGACCGAGGTAGAAATATTTCTCGGTAGAGTTTCCAAGTTCCTTCAGACCTTCACCGGTCTTAGAAGAACCTTCGCCTCCGACGGTATCACTGTTATAGAGTACCTTTTCGGTATTGTCACTTCCAACATAAGTCAGCTTGTATTCGTAAGCACCGCCTTCAGCGGATTCCTGTGCTTCCTCCAGTGTCTGGATGATCTCATTGGTCATGTACCAATCGGTCTCGCCTTTATCGGAGTTTTTCAGCTGAACCTTCAATTCGATGCTGTCACCCGGCTGGATCGTTGCCAGCTCATCGGAAACAGTCTTGTTTTCAAAATTGCTTTCCATCTTGTCGCCGGTGAAGTGAACCTGCCATCCATCGGCTCCCTGATAGTCTTTTGCAAATGCAGTTGTGTGTACCCCTGCTGCCATTATCACTGTCATGGCGAGGCACAAAATTTTCTTTTTCATACTCTGTACCTCCCTACTGTAAGCTTAAACTGGTTTCGTCATCTGATACATTCACATCTACACCCCAGGCACTCTTGATGGCGTCTTTTGCGTTATGTGTCTGTACTGCATCTACCTCTGCATCGATGTGGAATGTATAGTCGCCATACTTATATGTGTAAGTAATGGTGTTGTCCTTTACTGTTTTCTCTACATCTGTTGCAATCTTTGGATCAATGCGGAGTGTGTCAGATAATGCCGGTGTGGTATCTCCGGCTTTTACTGCCTTTGTGTAATAAAGAACGGTTCTTTCGTCTGTGGTCTGCTGATCTGCAACTACCCAGCCGTTAGCGGTAAGGAAATTCAGTTCAATCAGATCCGGTGAAAGAGTGGTGTTCTTCTTGCCCTCTTTGTCCTGCCAGCTCTTGGTAAGGATCACACGGACGAAGGTGTCGATGTTACCGCTGTTCTGAACACTGAGCTCTTCTTTGTATTTCTTTCCGGGTGCGAATTTCTCATTTTTTCCGAGAAGACCTGTCAGGAGTTCCCCGTCTTTTACTTCTTGCTGGTTCTTAGATGTAAAATCCTGGCTGCTGACGACATCGCCATTCTCTAAAAGAGATACGCCGATATTCTGCATCTCGATCTGTGCGGAATAATTCTCACTGTAGTAGGTGAGTGCGGCACGTGTACTGCCGACAGTACTGCCAATCAACAGGAGCGCTGATGCTGTCAGAAGCAGGGCCGATTTTTTTGGAAATGATTTCTTTTTCTTTTTCATCTTCGTTCCCTCCTATTCTGTGGTTTTACTGTCTTCTGTTGTAATTACATGATTCCAGTCTGCGTATGGGGTTCCATCTTTATCGTAAAGAACCGGTGTGCATTCCTGGATGACTACGATGTTAAATTCTTCCGGTTTGTCATCTCCTGACGGGAATGTGTAAGAGATATTGAGTTTCGGTGTGGTTTCGCCTGCCGGAAGAACGCCTTCATAGTGCCAATAACCATCATCTTCGGCTTTCCATCCGCCATTCGGAGCAGTATAGGTAAGTTCCATTGGGGCAAATGCTTTTACTCTTACGAAGCAATCATAATCACCGGTATTTGTAATGGTGACGTGCTTGCCATCTTTATCGACTGTTTCGTTAGGGATGGTTTCGGTAAATCCCATATTCATCGTCACACCGCCACCGGCTGTTGTATAAGTTGTGAAGTATGCCATTGCACTTCCAACTGCCAGGGTTCCGGTAAGAGCAAGTGCTGCCGCTGCCATGATAAGTGGTTTCTTATGTAACTTTCTCATTCCGACTCCCCCTTCCTAGTTCTTTTCTGCCGGTTCGGTGTACTGATACTGACCATTTTCGTCCAGCTTGAAATTATTTTTTACACCGTAGCCGCCATTCATATTGTCATTGATATCATTTGTAAATGAAACGGATGCCGGATCGACTTTTGCACCTCTATCAGTTGCTACAATCGTTGCATTTTGATCATTTGCTGAGGTAAGCTTGTAGCTTGCACCGCTGTACTCTTCTTTAACAGTTACTGTAGCTCCTGCAGGAATCTTTGTAATTGTTACGGAAGAGTCACCTGCGGCCTCAAAGTCAAGTGATTCGATGCGGGTTTCTATTTTACCCTTAAGAGGTGTAATCTCAATCTTGAATACGAAGGTTGCTTTCTTACCGGTTGTTGCATTATGATGTGCAAGTGTTTTATTGATCTTCAGATCACCATATCTTGCATGTTCTTCCGGTTTCAGACCAACTGCACTGTTGTATTCTTTGGTCAGATCGTAGATCCAGTCATCGTTACCATTGCTGTAATAATTGTTGGTCGGAAGTGATACCAGGTAAGGGGTAAAGGTATAGGTATAATTCGTGGTAACTACTTCCGGTGTATCTACAAGGTAAAGTCCTGTCTTCAGTCCTGTTGCGGTACCTCTTCCCTGTGTCAGTGTAACGGTTGTAGGTGACTCTGTGTTATCCTTCAGCAATTTCTTCGCTTCTGCTGCACGTTCTGCCCAGGTAGCAGCTGCCGTATCCAGGTTATCAGCACTTACGGATGAAAGATCCAGTTTTGAAAATGCACCGGTTCCGGTATAGTTGCCGGATTCATCAACTAATGCAACTTTGTACAGATTGACCTTAACAGTAACGTCGTCATTTAGAAGTTCACTGCTGTTCCCACTAATGTCAAATTCGATGGAACACTCTGCATCGGTATCGATCGCGCTTGCGGCTTTCGCACCCGGAAGAGTGAGCAGTGGAAATGTAAGAGCGACAGCTAAGAGAAAAGTACTTCCCTGTTTTAATCGTTTATTCATCATCGCCTCATGTCCTCCTTAAAAATCTTGGTTATTCTTTGTGAGCGTTTCTCTTGGAAAGAAATCTTAAGAGAATGATCACAAGAATCGTGATTGAAAGTCCTAAAATTAAATAAAGCATATAATAATTCTGAATGGCTTTTACCATAGAATCTGTAACTGATTCGGTAGCATCCTCTTCGCCGTTATATGGAACTCTGGTTCCTCTTACGAGAAGACGATGGGAGTTGACTCCATATGGTGTACAGGTAAATAAAGTTACCTGGTCTTTTCCTTCTTCAATCTGGAGTGCTTTCTCCAGTGTTTCATGATCGTCTTTGTCTACCATCGGAAGAATCTGGTCTACCTTGTAGGCAAGGACTTCATCCAGTACATGGATGTAAAATTTATCGCCAACTTCTAACTGATCGATATCGGTAAAAAGCTTTGCGCTTGGAAGTCCACGGTGAGCTGCGAGAACACTGTGGGTACTCTCCCCTCCGATCGGAAGCTTTGTGCCGTTCAGATGTCCGACACCGGTCTGCAGATCCTTGTCACCGGTGCCATGGTAAATGGCAAGCTTGATGTTGATCTTCGGAATGGAAAGGTATCCCATTACTCCGTCATCTGCAACGTTCAGGATCTTCCAGTATTCGGTATCTTTGATGTCATTTTCATCTTCACCGAATACATCTCCGTAGAGATTGTTCTGCTGAATGGTATCATTGAAAGCTTTTGCTTTCTCCCACTCGGATGTGAAGTCCTCTGATTCCATGTCCTGCACTGTATTTTCATAGCTGCTGATCAGCTGGTTCTGTCTGTAGGTATTCCACTGGTTGGATACCGTCGGGTAGATCAGAATCCCAAATCCTATCAAGAATAACAGACCGAAAAGGAAGGTTGAGATTTTTCTTTTCATAGGCATATTCCCTTTCTAGTTCTTGTTCTCTTTTTAAGAGGTCTCATTTTTCTTCTTTTGAAGCTTCTTCTCCTTTAAGTATAACACAAGGATGAAGATTGTGGTAACTGCAAGACCAACAATTACCCATAAAAGATAATTTGTATGAAGACTGATTCCGCTGAGCGGTGTCTTCTCATCGGCAACTTCCTGTTCCACATAAGGTACTCTGTGACCACGGACCAGAAGCCGCTCGGTATTGACTCCATATGGAGTACAGGTAAGAAGTGTTACAAGATCTTTTCCTTCTTCTACTGCAAGAGAGGAAGTTTCCTCCGGTTTTACTACGGAAATCTTGTCGACTTCATAACATAATGTTTCGTTTAATACATGGATCAGAAAATGATCGCCTTCTTCCAGCTGATCCAGATCGGTAAAAAGAGATGCACTCGGAAGTCCACGGTGTGCGGAGATAACGGCGTGTGTACTTTTACCGCCGATTGGAAGAGAGCTTCCTTCCAGATGTCCGGCTGCCTGTTTGAGAACATCTTCGTCGGTAGTGTGATAGATTGGAAGCTTGATGTCAATCTTCGGGATCTCCACGATTCCCATCATCTCGTCACCGGCAATATTCAGAGCATCCATGTAGGACTGGTCTTCTTTGTCACTGGCTGCGGCTACTGCAAATGAGTCAGGAAGGATACTTGGAAGTAAGGCTTCGTTGTAAGCTTCTGATTTCTGCAGTTCTGCGTCATAATCAATCTCATGTGCTGCATCCTTTTCGGATACAGTCTGTTCATAACTGCTGATCAGTTGCTTCTGCCTGTAGTTATTCCACTGGTTTGCAACGAATGGATACAGCAGTAAGGACAACCCGGCTAAAAATATGATGCCAATAATAAGTTTGTTTGCTTTGCGTTTCATCCGAACTCTCCTTGCTGTTGTATTATTTTTTAGGAATCCGGGGCGACCTGCCCCGGATTCAATATCTGATTATAAATAATTATTGCAATTATTTGTTGTCTGATTTCTTGCGGCTTGCGAAGAACAGACCAGCTGCTGCGATCATGATAACGCATCCAGCGATTGTGAAGATTGTTGTACCGATACCACCGGTTGATGGTAATGCGGAAAGTTTGGTGTTTGCTAAATCATCCCCAACTTCGATAATCTTACTAGCAACACCTGTCTGGCTAATGGTAATAGTTTTGGTAACATTTGCTTTACTATATCCTGTAGGAGCTTTTGTTTCTGTAAATACATAATCGCCAACATCTAAACCTTCGATGATAACATTACCATCTGTACCAGTTTTAATTGTTGTTGATGCACTAGCATCATTAGGAGCGTATGTATATTTTCCTGTTTCAGAGTTATAGACAAATTTTAAATCATGACCATCTTTAGAAACTGTAAATTCAGCATTAGCTAAACCTTTAGTTGTGTTTGTTGAATCATGTTTAAATAATGTAATCTGTCCAGTATAAAGATCTACAGGATCACTATCTGTTTCGCTTCCAGGAAAATGTCCTTTTGCAGTGTTGTTTGTGTGTACAGCAGTAATTTTAGCCTTATATGTTACGAAAATTTTCTTTCCGTAATTAGGATTAGAAATATCTGATACGAGGCTACTTAAATCAATTTCAAATTTATCACCATTAAATGCGATACTAGCATCAGCAACTGGAGTAGCGGTAGCTTTAGTTGTACCCATTTTAATAGTGTAAGAAGATGAATCTGTTATATAATCAGCGCCAGAAATTTTATCAGTAATTTTGAAGGTTCGATTATCTGGATGATTAGCTGGAATAAATGGTACTTCTGTTTCAATAGAGTACTCTACAGTATCACCAATAGCTACTACATGATTTTCATCAGTGGTAGTTTTTGTTACAGTGTTAGAAGAACGTTTTGCAGAAACTGAAGTATCTTCGAGAGAAGGATAAGTACCATCCTGAGCCACTCCGAATCCAACATATGCAGACATTACTCTATAAACATAACCTGTTTTTGCAGCACTAAATGCATATACACCAGCAGTAGAAACTGTTACGCTAGTTTCACCAGTTAAGTCTCTAGCATTAGCAAAGTCAATGTTTTCTAATGCTTTATCAATATCAGAAGAAGTAATAGTTGCAATATCAGTTACACCGGCTGGAGCTTCAAAAGTGCCACCATTCTGAGTAATCTGATATTTTACTAATCCCCAAAGAATAGACTGAGCATTCTTTCCAGGTATAGCTGTAGTAAAAGCAGCTTCAGCACCATTGATAAATTCTCATCCTGAAGAGGTTGAAGGATTAGGCTTAATGATTTGAATCATTTTAAGTGACTCAGCATCATCTAAATTATTAAGGGTAATTGTTGCGCTACTTCCAGCTGCAAATGTTGTCATACTCATTCCGAGTACCATAGCCAGTGTTAATAACACTGCAAAGATTTTTCTCATCTTCTTCATAATCTTGTCTCCTTTTCATTATCGGGCTTTGCCCATTTTTTTTATTGTTCCCTTATGCGGGATAATTACGTTTTTTTGTGGCAAGGAGCCACTGAAAAAATCAATCGTTACAATTATTTTCCCAGCACCTCCTTGCATTTGTTTTTATATAAAATCCATACGGCCGCAAACATAAGTAACATGCCGCCGATCATATACAAGTAAATTCCGGTGCCTCCGGTTGATGGGAGGGAATAGAGCTTCTTGTTTCCAAGTTCGATTACAACACCTTTTTCTGCGGTACCGTTAACATTATTAGCATTCAGTTTGGTTAAAAGACCATTTTCAAATGTTACAGTCCAATCCTCTGCATTTAATACATATCCTGCAGGTGCTTTGGTTTCATGAATTGTATACTCTCCGTTTAAGGTAAACAAATTGTAGCTGTTGTTTGGGGTCCATGTAATATTACCATTTGTTTCAGAAACACCGGTAGCAATTACTGTAGTACCTGATTTCAGTTCAAATTCGGCTCCGCTTAATCCAACACCAGCAGTTGTAGTGTCATCTTCGCCCCATTTTTCACTTACTTTCTTTGCAGACCATTTCAGAGTATTTGTAATGGTAAAGGTATCACCACTATTAGTAACAGCACTTACATAATTATTTTGGTTACTACAACCAGTTTCAGTAACTCTGTATTCATACCCGGTCGGAAGATTCTCAATTACACGTGTCCATTCAGCATTACCGGTGGTATCTACAATGATATTGTACGTACCAAATTCTTTCCAAGTAGAACCATTGTCTTTTGTGCCTTCCAGTTTAAACTCTACATAATCATTAGAATGATCTATTATATTATCATGCCATACTTTTTGAACAGTTATATTTTTGGATATAAGTTGGTTATGGAATACTACTTGTGTTGCAGAACCTTCACGAGTAATTTCTTTGCCGGTATTTGTGTAATTAGCTATGTTATCTTCCATTACCTTTTCGTCTGCTATTGCTTTTTTCTTTAAAACAGTTGTCGATGTTTCCCATTTCTGGTTTGCGTTTAACGTGAAATCCATACCATCTACTGTTACTTTTAAAGAATCAGGTCTAAGATCAGCTACATTGTTATTATCATCCCACTCTTTTCTGATATTGAGCTGTTCTGTTTGAAGTACATTTGCAATGTAATAGTTTTCATCTGCACAGTTCTTATCATAAGTATTGGTGATTGTTACGTTAGTAGCGTTGTCTGTGAAATTATATTCGATGTTGCTCTGATATCCTGCAGGAATATTCTTTTCAACGACACCGTATACATAATATTTTGTACTTGTTGCATCTGAACTTTCGGTTACAAGATTCGTCCATTCGCATGACCATTTATTAGATTCTGTTAAGTCGGCTGTATAAAGTTCTTTTGCCTCACCTATAATACCGTTTGAAGTTAATTCACTCTGCATAAGAGCAACTGTAACAGTTTCTTTTGGACCATCGTTCTTCCAAATCTTATTTACTTTTACTGTATTCGTTGTTACTTTGCTGTAGTTATTAGTAACAACCGCTTCGGTAGAAGACGGATAAGAATAGGAAGCAGTGTAGTCTGCAACAGGCGTTTTTTCAGTAACGCTTTCAATAGTTTTAGTGATTGGAACATCTTCCGTTGTAGTCCAGTTATTTGTTTTATTCAAAGTTACAGTTCCAGATGTACCATCTGAATAATTTACATTCAAATCGATGGAATTTACTGAGAGATTAACATTAGAAGGTTGCTTCCAAACTTTCTTATAAGTAAGAGTATGCTGTAATACTTGTATAACTGGTTTCTGATAATTTACGGTTTTTTTAGGATCATTAGTACCATCAACTTTGTAACTCAATGTTGCTGTTTCATTTGAGAAGAATCCTTCTTTTCCGGCACTGCTAGATCCCGTTCCAGGATCACCTATATCTGTATAACCGGTAGATGAAAATTTATCGTTTGCTTTTTGCGTAGGTTTTACATGGAAGCTTACTGTATAAGTTGCACCTTTTACCAATGGATTGTTAAATGTTACTTTAACAGAATTATTAGTATTGGTAACAGTATAATCACTAGAACTTAAAGCAGTTTCGTTTCCATTTGCGTCAACCATTTTTACAGTTATTTCAGGATTAGCACCAGTAAACTCTACATAATCACTTAATGTATCAGTAATTTCTACATCTTTATAAGTCGGAATCACTTGGTTAATAATACTAGATAATGCGTTGCCAAGTTTATCACCACTACCATCAACAATTGCAGCACCTTTCACTGTTGGATTGATGCCATTGTGGAATTTTTTCATGCCTGATTCTGTACCTGTTGTCAAATATACAGAATAAAACTGATCAACAGTCTTTAAGTTTGATGAGTTTTTAACTGCGTCGATGGCTTCGGTATAATAAGAAGCCGATGTTTCATTACCATGACCATATTCATCTCCATCGTTGTCGATTGAATAAGTAGGCTTACCATCTGAAAGGAAGATGACAACTTTTTTATTATTATTAGTTCGCTTCTTTAATACAGAATCAGCTTTCTGCATTGCATAGGTCCAGTTTGTACCGCCTTCTGCTTTTAAGTTATTAACTTTGTTTTTAAAAGTTGTACTATTTTTGGCTGTATACCAATCCGTTGTTTTTGTTTCATCAACTCCTGCAAAAGATACATATGCGACTGCGTTTTTGGCATTGGCATTCAATATCTGATCAACGATTCCAGTTGTACCATTTGTACCATTTAATAATTTTTTCACTTCAGGAAGGAGATTGGTATAAGTGCTGCCTCTTCCACTCCCCATACTTCCGGATGTGTCAATTACAAATAATACATCAACACCATCTGCAACACCTTCTGCTCCGGTTACGTCCAAATTCAAAGTGTAGTCATTCGTATTTTTATTGTATGTAATATATTTCCGATGAACTGGTTCACCAAGTTTGCTTGTTGTATTGGTAGAATCAGAAACAACAGTTGTTGTTTCATCATCAAACAGGCTGGCAACTTTTGCTTTTACTTTTGATAATGATAAGGTACTCTTTTTAGAACTTGATTCGGTAGAGTTTGTAGAAGCCGTTGAACTAGGTGTTGTGATCTCATTTGCATTCCATGTTTTCTTTGTGTAGTCGCTATCGTTTCCGGAAATAGCTTTTCCATTAGAAGGTGATGTATATACATAATCACTGTCAACACTTCCTTCTTCTACCGTATAATCAATTTTTACTTTTAATCCAGTCTCCTGGTTTAAAATCTTATATACTGGAACTTCCCACTTATATGTCCATTCGTTATCAGCTGTCAAAGTTTGGTCTAAAGAAGTTAATCCCAAATCTGTGGCTGTAAGCTCTTTTGTGACATATTGACCGTTTTCCTCTACGTCATATGTTGCCTTCAAGGTTACAGTTAAACTTTCAGGTCTGGTGTTCCAAGCATTATTATTGTCATCCCATACTTTAGTGAAGTTTACTTTTTTCTTGTTTGCTGCTTCATATGCATTTGTGAATGAAACGGTAGCAATCGTTTTACCTGTTAATGTAAAGCTGGTTGTATTTGGTGTTGTTTGTTCAGCTGCATCACCAACTTTAACTTTTGTCTCTGTTGTTGTTGTGAGCTGATAACCAGATAAATCTGCATTTTTCTCTGTAAGAGTTACGGTATAAGATTTTCCGTAAGTTATTTTTTTGTTGGCTAAAGTATATTTCAAATTTCCATTTGGCTGCGAAGTCATGTTACTTCCGGAAATCTCCAGAGGTGCATTTTCAGTTAATCCAAATAAGTTTCTTACAGTAGTATCATCAACCGTTTGATTAGTTTCATTATCTGTCACAGAAATTTCAAATTTCAGGTTGTTTTTTATGTTGTTAATCTGTGTGCTAGATAATCCTGAAAAGTTTTTGTTAATTTCTATAGAATACTCATCATCTGCTACCGGTGGTAATTCCTGAGAGAAACCTACATTATCTAAGAAGTTACCTACAGTAGGATCACCTGATGCTGTTTTACCTGCCATAAAGAAAAATCTTGTCAGACTCGATGTTGGAATATAATCATTAGTTGCAAGGATGGAGTGCCATTTCTGATTACTACTTGTAATTCGTAATATTTTAATTCCATCGTTATCATAAACTACTTCATTTTCTTCCTCAGTTGCAGTTCGAGAGTAGTTAACATCTAACTCGTGTAAATAATTTTTTAAATTATTTTGAGTGGTCAAATTCTTGTCTATTGCTGTTTGGGTTGGCATCATTACCAAGAACATCGTATCATACTGTTTTACATTTGCTCCTGGATAATATGTTGTTTGATCCCATGGATTCCAATCGTTCCCTTGGTGTAATACATGCTCGGAAGTACTATTTCCTCTTGCACGATGTGAAAGCCAATAGTTTAATGCCGTTCCGTCTTTTGTGAGAACATCCTGATATAATGCGCCTGATGCTTCACAGTTTAATTCAGCAAACTGATTACCTTCATATGCTGCATTCTTCCAATCATGACCGTCCTCATAAGTTCCATTAGTATTGGTAGATGTGCCATCAGAGGAAAAAAGCTTGCCGGCCACTTTATTCCAAGCATATGAGCTACTATTACCTATAGCTTCTTTAACAATTTCTATATCGCAATCTTTCTTATTGCCAGTCCCGGTTCCTGTTGTTTGCCATACACCCTCTTTTTCTTTATAATATGCATTAGAATATTGGGTACTAAAGTTAGTTGCCGTAGGGGTTTCAAATCCACCATTTTGTAACTCTTTGAAATAAGTTACTTGAATTGCCTTTGAAGTTATTTTTTCTCCATTCGTAAGTTCGACTTCAACTTTATACCATTGGCGTGCACCAGTAGCTTCTCCGTTATCATATGCTGGAAATAATTGCGTTTGATCCTGAGAAATATTTGTTTTGATTTCAGAACCGGTGTTGTAATTAACAACATCAACTTTTGTATAAGTACCTGTTTCTTTTGAACTTCGATACCAAGTATAGTTTTTTACAGAGTCAGAAGTACAATTAGCTTTTAATGCACCACTATTTATAATATCATCTGTGATTGTTACAGTTGTCGTTGTACCACGTGTTTCAAGTGAAGACAAACTGTTCTGCCAAGTTAGTGCAAACACAGAAAAACTGTTTGTAACAAATTCTGCTTTCTTAACTTTTTTCGTTTCCGTTGTTTCTACTGTTGCTTCTTTTGTCTCATCTGCAACCATGTCGACAACTTCTTTAACTTCACCCTGTTCATCTTCTTCCAGATGCATAACCGTTACATCAAGTTTCTGTTTGTCTTTCTTTTCTTCAAGGGCTTTTTTTGCTTCTTCCGGGATTTCTGCCTTTTTATAATCCATGGAAATTTTAATATTTCCATTCGGCTCCATCTTGTTTCCGTCTGCATCTACGAAAGTAATATCGTAAGCAAGGAAACCTGCGATATTGTAAGTTTCGTTTTCAGCTTTTTCATTCAGCTTTTTCTCTGTGTGATCATACTGATCATTGAGTTCTTCAGCTTTTGCTTTTTCTTCATCACTCATGGAATCAGTGATTTCCTGTTTGATGATAGGAGTAACAGAAAGTGTTGCACCTTCCGGAATGTTACCGGATTCAACAGCATCGACTGTTATCTTCACATTATCATCTTCATAAGTAAGCTGCTGGATCGGCTGTGCCTCTTCAGCTGCCGGCTGTTCAGCTGGTGCCTCAACTGTAGGAGCTTCTGCCTCAGGCTGCTGTTGTTCCGGTTGCTGCTGTTCTTGTTGTTGTTGTTGTTGTTGTTCCGGTTGCTGCTGTTGTTGTTGTTCCGGTTGCTGCTCCTCTTGTTGCTGTTGTTCTGAGGAGTTCACCGCTGCCTCATCTCCTGTAGCCTCATCTGCCGCCGGCTCTGCTACTGCTTCGGTCTGGCTCTGGCTGTCTGTGTTCTGTGGCTCATCAGCAAAAGCTGATATCGTACTGCTAAGCACAAGTACCATGCAAAGCATGAATGCTATTAAACGTTTCTTTGTATTACTTTTCATGGCGTCCTCCTTCTATTCCTCAATTCTGACTTCATAATTGTTATCAAGTGCTCCGTCTATCAGCTTCAATAATTCAAGGGCACTGCGGAAATGCTGCTCTCGCTGCTCTTCCACCCAGGTAACGCTGCCCTGCCAGGTACCGTTCTGCTGATCCATGATTTTTATTAAAAAAGTTCTTGTATTTTTTTGCTTTTTATTCATGTCAGTTTTCATCTGCCCTTCCTAATTATTTAGACTTTTTTATCTTATATAGGTATTGTATCTGACAAAGCATTACGTGAATCATTACCAATAACGGAAAATATTAACTTTTTTAAGTTATAACAAGAAATAGTCATGTTTTTGTAATAATATAATGATTTGATACCAGGGTCAAAAGGTCAGAAAGCCGATGCAAGCTTGCTTGCAAGAGGATT
>OLRW01000569.1_pt1 | contig 29530 bp, 24 predicted proteins | sample 1672701 | NCBI WGS metagenome assembly OLRW01 (sample SAMEA3136715, study PRJEB25190) | human gut metagenome | biome: human gut; feature: human-associated habitat; material: faeces | place: Austria | collected 2013
GCGTGCGCAACCTGGGCAAGCACTGGGCCATGACCATTGCCTGCATCGCCTCCCTGAGCGTCTGTATGACCCTGAACACCTTTGCCACGCTGGCGGAAGTCAATGTGGACAGCATGGTGAACTATCTGGGCCAGCAGAACGAAATGGTGGTCTATGTGGATCCCGAAGCCGACGATGCCACCATCCAGTCGGTAGGGGAGCGCATCACTGCCACCCCGGGCGTGAGCCGGGTGCAGTACATGTCCAAGGAGGACGTGCTCAACCAGTACCGTGGGTACATGGCGGATTACGCCGTCCTGCTGGACGAATTTGAGAATGATAACCCCTTCAAGGCCAACTACCGTGTCTCTCTGGCAGACCTGAGCCAGATGCAGGCCATGAGCCAGAACTTCCAGAGCATTCCGGGCGTGTACAGCGTTACCGCCCCCATTGAGATGACCCAGACCTTTGTGGAGGTCCAGCAGGCCGTGACCAAGGTGGGCCAGATCGTGATCCTGGTGTTGATGGCGGTCAGCATCATCACGGTGGGCAGCACCATCCGCCTGAGTGTTTTTGCCCGCCGCCGTGAGATCGAGATCATGAAGTATGTGGGCGCGACCAACCACCTTGTCACCCTGCCCTTTTTTGTGGAGGGCCTGACCATGGGCCTGATCTCTGGTGCCATCACCTCGGTAGCCGGTATCTTCGGCTATGCCTACATCGTGCAGGCCTCCAGCACGCTGGGCGGGTTGTGGCAGCTGCTCATGGGCACCGCCATGGTGCCTGTGGATGCCGTCTGGCCCACCATCCTGACGTACAGTCTGGCCGGTGGTGCGCTGGTGGGTGCGCTGGGCAGCATGTTCTCCATCCGCAAACATCTGAATGTGTAAGCGAAAGGAGCCTTCTCTGTGAAACAAGCAAAACACTCTGCGGGCTTCCGCCTGCACCTCATGTATACCCCCACCCACGCAAAGCCCGCCCCCGGGCACAGCCGGGCCATGCGCGCCGCCAGCCTGTTTCTGGCAGCGGCCTGCCTGCTGCTGAGCGTTTCGGTCTACCCGGCCACGGCGGCTACCAGCATGTCCAGCCTGCAGAACAAGCTGGATAAGCTCTCCCAGTCCATTGTACAGCACAAAAAGGAACTGTCCAATGCAAAAAAGAAGGAGCAGGCCGCCAAGGCGCTGGAATCGGAGCTGAAGGAAAAGGTCACGGTGGTCCAGAGCCAGATCAGCGTGCTGAAGGGCCAGATCGCCGAGGTGCAGAACAGCATCGGCCTGAAGGAACAGGAGATCGCCGCCAAGGAACAGCAGATCACCGAAAAAGAAGCGGAGATCGCCGACCAGTGGGGGGATTTCAAGCAGCACATGGCCGCCATGCAGGAGCTGCGGGACGGCGGCAGCGTTGCCATGCTGTCTGCGGTGAACGACCTGTATGAGCTGCTGACCTTCAACGAGGTCATGCAGGACATCTCCATCAAGGACACCGAGATCCTGGACAACATGAAGAACGCCAAGGAAGCGCTGGAAAGCGATAAGCTGACGCTGGAATCCCAGCGCAGCGAGCTGCAAAGCAAAAAGGCAGATCTGGATGCTCAGAACAGCCAGATGCGTGCCAAGCAGAACGAGCTCAACTCCAGCGTGGCCGCCGCCCAGATGAGCGCTGCCGAGGCGCAGCAGGCCCAGAAGGACGCGCAGGCCGCCATTGAATCGGACGAGATGAACTATGAGGCGGTCAAGAAGCAGATCCAGAAGATGATCGCTGCGGCCGCTGCCTCCAAGCCCACCCTGAGCTTTACCGGCTTCATCTGCCCGCTCAAGAGTTATAGCCGCATTTCCAGTGAGTATGGCTGGCGCAAGAACCCCGTTACGGGGGTCAACAAGCTCCACGCCGGTACCGACTTTGCCGCCCCGGGCGGCACGCCTATCCATGCAGCCGCCAGCGGTTATGTGCAGGTGGCGGGCTGGTCCAGCGGCGGCTACGGCAACTATGTTATCATCTACCACGGCAAAATGTCCGATGGCAACCAGTACAGCACCCTGTACGGCCACATGCGGTCGGTCGCCACCTCGGCGGGCAAGTATGTCCAGCAGGGTGAGATCATCGGTTATGTGGGCAGCACCGGCAACTCTACCGGCAACCACCTCCATCTGGAGGTCTGGAAGGGCGGCTCCAAGGCCAATGCCGTCAACCCCCGTGGTTATATCCCCATGAAATAATCTGCATTGTATCAAAGGAGGCCGTCAGGGCTTATGAAGGAAGAAAAACGCAAGCGCATCCTGCGCGTGGGCTGTCTGATCCTGGCAGGGATCTTTGCACTTTCCATGCTGGGCAGCGTGGTTATGATGCTGCTGGTCTGACAGAGGAGGGAAGAAGATGAACCGTAAGATATCGGTCGGCATGGCGGTCAGCATCGTCATCCTGGCCATGACCGTTACCTTTTCCATTACCATGCTGGTGGCGATGCGCCTGTTTGACAGCACCGTTTCCAGCGTGAAGGAAAAGGAAAGCATGTACAACAAGATCGCTGAGGTGGACCGCTATGTCCGCAGCAACGATTACTATCCCATCGACGAGACCACCCTCTACGACCGCCTGACGGCTGGCTACCTGCTGGGCACCGGCGATAAGTACGCCCGCTATTTCAGCGCCACCGCCTATACGGAGCTGATGAACACCCAGAACGGCACCCTGATCGGCATTGGCGTGGAGCTGGCTGTGGATCAGTCCGGCTATGCCAAGGTCATCAAGGTCTACGATGAATCCCCCGCCAAGGAGGCAGGCATTCAGGTCGGCAACTACATCACCGCTGTGGACGGCACCGATGTCAAGAGCATGAGCAGCGTGGATGCCATCCAGACCCGCCTGCGCGGCGAGAGCGGCACCACCGTCAATGTGACCTGGCTGGACAGCGAGGCCGCCGAGCACACCGCTGACCTGACCCACTCCGGCTACAGTTCCACCACCGTGGATTACCAGATGGTGCAGGGCAATGTGGGCTACATCCGGATCCGCCAGTTTGATTCCACCACCCCCAGCGAGCTGGATTACGCCATCCGCAGCCTGAGCGCCAACGGCGCAGGCAGCCTGGTGTTTGACCTGCGTGATAACGGCGGCGGCCTGCTGGACGATGCCATCCAGTGCATCGACCTGATCGCCCCGGAGGGCACGCTGGCCTTTGCTGAGGACAAGAACGGCACCCAGACCCTGCTGGGCACCAGCACCAGCGAGTCCCGGATCGACCTGCCCGTGGTCTGCCTGGTCAACGGCAGCACTGCCAGCGCTGCGGAGCTCTTTGCCAGCAGCCTGCGCACCCTGAATGGTGCCCGTCTGGTGGGCACCACCACGCAGGGAAAGGGCACCATCCAGAGCAGCCCCCAGCGCCTGTCCGATGGCAGTGCCGTGGTGGTTACCGTGGCAAAGCTGGTCTGCGGCGACGGCAGCTGCTTTGACGGCACCGGCCTGACCGTGGATGTGGAGCGGCCCCTGACTGCGGATGAGCAGACCGCATACTATGATTACACTGTGGAGAACGATCCCCAGATCCAGCGTGCCGTGAGCACTGCTCAGCAGATGAGCGGCACCACTACCGTGAGCGGTGTCAATGAAGCGGCTTCCAGTGAAGCTGCCGACAGTGCCGCCGCCGAGAGCGTGGCAGAAGGGGACGCTGAGGCTGCATCTGCCGAGAGCACTCCGGCAGAGACCGCGCCCGCCGAAAGTGAAGCAGCAGGGGAGAGCACTGCATCCAGTAGTCAAGAATAAGAGAACAACCCTCTCCGTCAGCGCTGACGCGCTGCCACCTCTCCTGAAGGGCGAGGTCTTGGCAATTCATGCAAAGTTTGCGGTTTTGTCAAAAGCTCCCCCTTTGGGGGAGCTGGCGAGCGAAGCGAGACTGAGAGGGTTATTTTGGAAAAGAAAGGATAGAGCCATGCCCGAACTGACCGACCTGTCTTATGTGCGCGCCCTGTGCGAAAAATATGATTTTGCCCTTTCCAAGGGCTTTGGCCAGAACTTTATCGTCAACCCCGGCCTGCCCCCCAAGATCGTGGATGCCAGCGGCGTGGACAAGCGCTACGGTGTGCTTGAGATCGGCCCCGGCATCGGCGTGCTGACCCGGGAGCTGGCAAAGCGGGCGGCAAAGGTGGTCTCCATCGAGGTGGACGAGCGCCTGCCGCCCCTGCTGGCCGAGACCATGGCCGGTGTGGACAATTTCAAGCTGGTGCTGCAGGATGTGCTCAAGGTGGACCTGAAAGCCCTGATCGCGCAGGAGTTCCCCGGGATGCCGGTGGCGGTCTGCGCCAACCTGCCCTACTATATCACAAGCCCCATTGTGATGAAGCTGCTGGGTGACCGCCTGCCCATCGAGAGCCTGACTGTGATGGTGCAGAAGGAAGCAGCCGATCGTCTGGCTGCCGCTCCGGGCACCCGGGCCTCCAGTGCCATCAGCTGTGCGGTGAGCTATTACGCGACCTCTAAGATGATGTTCACCGCCGCCCCGGGCAGCTTTTACCCGGCCCCCAAGGTGACCAGCGCTGTGGTGCGGATGGAGATCCGCCCCACCCCTGCCGTGCAGGTGGAGGATGAGGAAGGCTACTTTGCCCTTGTCCGTGCGGCTTTTGGCCAGCGGCGCAAAACTGCCGCCAATGCCATTGCCAGCGGCCTGGGGATGCCCAAGGATGCCGTGACCGCTGCCATTGAAGCCGCCGGTTTCGATGCCCGTATCCGTCCCGAGGCCCTGACGCTGGAGGATTTTGCAAAGATCCAGAACGCTCTGGCACGGTGACTTGTTTTAATAATTCGGTTTTCCAAAAGCAGGAGCTCTTCGCAAAGCGTGGAGCGCCTGCTCTTTTAGAATATAAAGCAGAAAATACAGTGTCCATTTGACAAGAACAATTCCGGTTGTTTTGTCCGCAGCATTGTCTGTTAAATTTCCTGCACGCTTTACCATGTAAAAGCAAATATATTTCATCGTTTTTGCGCGGCAGACTTTGCTTTTTGAAGAAAAAGCTGTGTGTGCTCCATTGACATCTTTTTATTTCAATGGTACAATATATGACGTGTTAAGGTTTTGCGGGAGGAGCACAGGTGCAGACAGAGGGGTCTGTTTCTGCGCTCTTTTGTATTCCCTGGCAATACAGGATTCAAAAAACCTCCGCAGAATAGTGGGAAAACAGCAGGACATCCCGCCCTGCACCATGCACTGAAGCACGGAATTATTATAGGGAGGAAAACACAATGAACAACAACTACGAGTCTCATGCAATCAGCCGCCGCAGCTTTCTGAAGGCTTCCGGTGTCGTTGGTGCCGCCGGCATTCTGGCCGCCTGCGGCGGCAACTCTGGCAGCAGCTCCATCGCCGCTTCCTCTGGTGCTACCAGCGCTCCCAACACCACCGGCGCTACCCCGCTGAAGGAGTTCATCTCCTGGGAGAGCACCAACCGTGAGCTGGAGAGCTGGAACATGCTGTACAGCCAGATGGCTTCCGACATGAATGTCACCACCAACCTGTGGGAAGGCCTGCTGAGCTTTGACTGCTACGGCAAGGCTGTGCCTTCCGTGGCCAAGGAGTGGAGCCACAATGAGGACTCTTCCGTTTGGACCTTCAACCTCCGCGACGATGTGGACTGGGTGGATGTGAACGGCGAGGTCAAGGCTCACCTGACCAGCAAGGACTTCCTCGTGGGTCTGGAGTGGGTGCTGAACGCAGCCAAGAACCAGGCCAACAACACCTCCATGCCCAACGAGACCCTGACCGGTGCTGCTGATTACTATCAGAAGACCAGTGATATGGGCGATGCCGCTGCCGACCTGACTTACCAGGATATGCTGGATGCAGGCGTGGGCGTTGAGGCTCCGGATGACTACACCCTGGTCTTCACCTGCAAGGATCCCTGCCCCTACTTCGATACCGTTGCTGCCTACACTAGCTTCTACCCCGTCTCTGAGGATCTGATCAACGAGCTGGGCATCGAGGGCTTCCGTGCATGCGATTACACCAACATGTGGTACAATGGTCCCTATGTGGTGGAGGAGTTCATCAGCCAGAACACCAAGAGCTACATCCCCAACCCCAACTACTATGCAGCTGACGAGGTGTCCCGTTTCGACCGCTTCACCGTCACCATGATCAGCGACGGCACCGTCACCTTCCAGCTGTATCAGAACCGTGAGCTGGACGAGATGGATGTGGGCGAGAGCACCCTGACCACCATCCAGGCCGATCCCAACAGCGAGTACAATGCTCAGCTGTGTGAGAAGCGTCCCAAGAAGTTCAGCTACCAGATGCACTTCAACTATCAGAAGAACAACGAGGACGGCACCCCCGACGACAACTGGAACAAGGCTATCGCCAACACCGCTTTCCGTCAGTGCTTCTACAAGGGCCTGAATCTGACCAACTGGTATGCACGTACCAACAAGATCAACCCCCTGAAGTGCGAGAACGACTGCTACACCATGCCCGGTGTCTGCTACAACACCCAGGGCCAGGAGTACTCCACCCTGGTTGCCAAGGAGATGGGTTTCGACGGCGAGGCTTACGACGGCAAGACCATGATCCGCCTGCGTTCCAACAACGGCGACATTGCTGACCTGAAGAAGCAGGCCATGGACGAGCTGAGCGCCATCGGTGTCACCTTCCCCGTCCACGCTGCTTACTACATCATCGCCGGTTCCACCTCCGCTCTGGACAACGCAACCGTGCTGAAGCAGTGCTTCACCGACAGCTTCGGCGATGACTTCATTGTGCTGGACATCAAGACCTACGTTTCTTCCATCACCCAGGAAGTCCGTAATCCTCAGCTGCAGAGCTTCGTCATCAACGGCTGGGGCGCTGACTACGGCGATCCCGTCAACTTCGTTGGTCAGGAGATCCTGCACGACGACAACGCTTACTACAGCTGGTACTACTCCAACATCGCCAAGATCGTTGAGGCCGGTCCCGCTGACTGGCAGAAGGATCTGGTGGCCTGCTACGAGGAGTTCACCGATCTGGTCAACACCGCAAAGGCCATCGTTGATGATACCGATGCCCGCTACGCTGCCTTCGCAAAGGCTGAGGCCAGCATGCTGAACAACGTTCTGGCCTGCCCCTGCTACTTCGATGTTTCCTGGACTCTGACCCACGCCAACGAGTACAGCAAGATCAACGCTATGTATGGTCCCTGCAACTACAAGGCTGTGAACTGGGAGACCAGCGAAGAGGCTTACACCACCGAGCAGTACGAGGAGTTCGCCGCTGCATTTGACGCAGCTACCAAGGCTTAAGTTCCCCGTTTCCCCGCCCGAAAGGGTAGAAATAAAAGTTAAGGGTTCGATAACATGTTAAAATACACGGTTAAGCGGCTGCTCCAGTCGCTTGTCACAATCTTTCTGATCGCAACAGCAGTTTTCCTGATGATGCGCTGCCTGCCGACGGACTACTACTTCACTGAGGAACAGCTCATGAAGTTTACCGATCAGCAGAAGACCGCCGCTCTGGAAGCAGCTGGCCTGACCGATCCCATCCCCACCCAGCTGGTCAAGTTCTATAACAACCTGCTGCATCTGGATTTCGGCACTTCCCGCCGCATCCAGAACGGTGCCCCGGTGGTCAAGGTCATTGGTAAAAAGTTTGGTGTCTCCATGCGTCTGGGCCTCATCGCCTCCGGCATCTCTCTGGTGGTCGGTGTGCTGATGGGCATCCTGCAGGCGGCATTCAAGGACAAGGTATTCGACTGGATCGGCACGGCCTACACCGTGTTCGTCAACGCGGTCCCGTCGCTGGTGTCGTATTCTCTGGTGCTGGTCTTTGGTTCCAAGTACCTGGGATTCCCCACGCTGTATTCCACCCGCAATGTGAGTGCTTCCAGCGTGCTGCCCATCACCTGCCTTTCGCTGGCATCCATTGCAGGCTATGCCCTGTGGACCCGCCGCTACATGGTGGATGAGCTGACCCGCGACTATATCAAGCTGGCCCGTGTCAAGGGCCTGAGCTCCCGCGAGATCATGTTTAAGCATGTTCTGCGCAACGCCATGGTTCCCATGGTGCAGTATATCCCCCAGTCCATCCTGCTGACGGTGGGCGGCTCCCTGCTGATGGAGCGGTTCTTCTCCGTTCCCGGCATGGGCCCCCTGCTGACGGATGCCATCCAGCGCTATGACCTGAACGTTGTGCAGACGCTGGTCATCCTCTACGCTGTGCTGGGCATCGTGGGCGTGTTCCTGGGCGATGTGCTGATGATGGTGGTTGACCCCCGTATTACTCTGACCGGAAAGGAGGAGGCTCGCTGATGGCTAAGGCATCGGATTTTGAGGGCAAGAAGCCCGAAGAACTGTTCTACTTTGTGGATTATTCCCCGGAAGAAGCGGAACGCATCGGCTACTCCAACTATTCCTATTGGGGTTCTGTCATCCAGAACTTCCTCAAGCAGAAGGTCGCTGTCTTCTGCCTGATCCTGTTCCTGGCGCTGACGGTGTTCTCCTTCATTGCGCTGGGCATCGGCAAGTATCACTACACCACCCTGATCTCTGATTCCAGCAAGGCTTTCATCAAGCCCAACAGTGAGTACTGGTTCGGTACCGACAACCTGGGCCGTGACTACTGGTGCCAGGTGTGGTATGCCACCCAGGTTTCCATCCGTCTGGCTCTGGTGGTCGCCGTGGGCGAGAGCATCGTGGGCGTGATCTTCGGCCTGATCTGGGGCTATGTGCGCAGCCTGGACCGCTTCTTCACGGAGCTGTACAACCTGATCGACAACGTGCCCTATATCATCTATATGACCCTGATCGCCCTGATGGTGGGCCAGAGCTTCTGGATCATGGCCATCTCCATGATCGCCATCAACTGGCTTTCTATGGCACGCCGTGTCCGCAACATGGTGTTCATGTTCCGTGACCGCGAGTATAACCTCGCGTCCCGCTGCCTGGGCACCCCGCTGTGGCGTGTGCTGACCAAGAACATCCTGCCGTATCTGGTCTCCGTTATCATCCTGCGTATGGCACTGTCCATCCCGGGCACCATCAATCTGGAATCCACGCTGTCCTACCTGGGCCTGGGCCTGGGCATCGACACGCCTTCTCTGGGCCTGATCCTGAGCAAGGTGCGCGGCTTCTTCCTGGATTATCCGTACCTGCTGGTTTTCCCTGCATCCATCGTGTCCATCATTTCCATTTCTTTCTATATCATGGGCAACGCTTTGTCGGATGCGGCTGATCCGCGCAACCACGTTTGATAGATTGGAGAGAGACGTAAATGGATAGACAACCGATTATCTCTGCCAAAGACGTGGAGATCACTTTCAGCCTGCGCGGCCGCAAGCTGAACGCCATCCGCAAGTGCTCGCTGGACCTGTACGAAGGCGAGACCCTTGCCATCGTGGGCGAGTCCGGCTCGGGCAAGTCCGTATTCACCAAGACCTTTGTGGGTATGCTGGATGCCAACGGTATGATTACCGGCGGCTCCATCATGTTTGAAGGCCGCGATATGACCAAGTTCACCGAGAAGGATTGGCTGGGTGTCCGCGGCAAAAAGATCGCCATGGTCATGCAGGACCCCATGACCAGCCTGAACCCGCTGAAGAAGATCGGCAAGCAGATCCAGGAGAGCATTGAGCATCACCAGGGTCTGAAGGGCGAGGAAGCCAAAAAGGCTGCCATCGAGATGCTGGGCAAGGTGGGTATCCCCGACCCCGAGCGTCGGTACGAGCAGTACCCCCACGAGTTCTCCGGCGGTATGCGTCAGCGTGTCGTCATTGCCATTGCAGCGGCCTGCCGCCCGCAGATCCTGATCTGCGACGAGCCCACCACTGCACTGGACGTGACCATTCAGGCACAGATCCTGCAGCTGATCCGCGACCTGCAGAAGGAGCTGGGCATGTCCGTTATCTACATCACCCATGACCTGGGCGTTGTGGCAAACGTGGCAGACCGTGTGGCCGTGATGTACGCCGGCCAGATCGTGGAATACGGCACCGTGGAGGAGATCTTCTACGACGCATGGCACCCCTACACCTGGGCTCTGCTGCAGGCTTTGCCGCAGCTGGGCACCAAGGGTGAGGCCCTGCCCAGCGTGGATGGTACTCCCCCGAACCTGTTCAATGAGATCAAGGGTGACGCATTTGCGCCCCGCAACAAGCATGCGCTGGCAATCGACTTTGTGCAAGAGCCTCCGTTCTTCCAGGTGTCCGAGACCCACGCCGCAAAGACCTGGTATCTGGACCCGCGCGCTCCCAAGATCGAGCGGCCGCACTCCATCCAGAACCTGCGTGAGAAAATGGGAAAGATGGGAGGCGCCAACTTAAATGGCTGAACGCGAAAAGCTGATTGAGCTGAAAGACCTTCAGATCACCTTTGGCTCCGGTAAGAAGAAATTTGTTGCTGTCGATCATGTCAACTTTGACATCTATAAGGGCGAGACCTTCTCGCTGGTCGGCGAGTCCGGCTCCGGCAAGACCACCATTGGCCGTGCCATCTGCCGCATCAACCCGACCTCCGGCGGCGACATCTTCTTCAAGGGCCAGAAGATCAACGGCAAGATCTCCAAGGAACTGGACAAAGAGGTCATCCGCAAGATCCAGATGATCTTCCAGGACCCCATGGCTTCGCTGAACGAGCGCGCCAAGGTGGAGTATATCATTGCCGAGGGCCTGCTGAACCATCATCTCTACAAGGATCAGGAAGACCTGCATGAAAAGGTGATGAACGCCCTGCATGAGGTCGGCCTGCTGCCGGAGTTTGCCTCCCGCTTCCCCCACGAGTTCTCGGGCGGCCAGCGCCAGCGCATCGGCATTGCCCGTGCACTGGTCATGGAGCCGGAGTTCATCGTGGCCGACGAGCCCATCTCTGCACTGGATGTCTCCATCCGTGCACAGGTGCTGAACCTGCTGAACGAGATGAAGAAGAGCCGCGGCCTGACCTACCTGTTCATTGCACATGACCTGTCGGTGGTCCGGTTCATCTCGGATCGTATCGCTGTTATCAGCAAGGGCCGTATCGTGGAGCTGGCTGAGGCGGAGGAGCTGTTCCTCCATCCGCTGCATCCCTACACCAAAGCCCTGCTGAGCGCGGTTCCCATCCCTGACCCCAGCCTCGAAAAGCACAAGAAGCTGCTGGTCTATGACCCCTCGATCCACGATTACAGTGTGGATAAGCCGGTCTGGGAAGAGATTGCAAACGGCCACTTCGTGTATGGCAACCAGCGTGAGCTGGAAGGCTACCGCAAGGAGTATGAAAGCCAGCTGTAAGCTGAACCGCTTTCCTGTATTTTAACACAATGACCCCGCCGCGCTGGGAGCTTTCCCGCGCGGCGGGGTTTTGTGCTGTCAGGGAAAAAAAGAACCGGACGCTTCAAAAACGTCCGGTTCTGCTTTTTGCTATGGGTTCACTCGATCAGGCCTGCGTGGCTGCATCGAATGCGGCAGCAAACGCATCGTACTGTTCGGTGGTGTAGGCCTCCTCGCTGGTCTCCCAGTTCACAGCCTTGTAGTTGCAGGGACCATACATTGCGTTGATCTTGCTGTACTCGTTGACGTGAGTCAGGCACCAGGTGATATCGTAGACGGTGGGGAAGATCAGGTTCTCGTCCAGGAAGTAAGCCTCGGCCTTGGCAAATGCAGCGTAGCGTGCATCGGTGTCGTCAACGATGGCACGGCCCTCGTTCACCAGATCGGTGAACTTCTCGTAGGCGGCAACCAGATCCTTCTGGTAGCTGGCGGGGCCATTGTTCACAATGCCTGCGATGTTGGTCATGTTGCAGCTGTAGTAAGCATTGTCGTCGTGAACGATGATCTGGGTCAGGAAGTTGATGGGATCGCCGAAGTCAGCGCCCCAGCCCATGTGGACGAAGCTCTGCAGCTTGGGCGCCACGACTTCCTTCATGGTGGAGGACACGAAGGTGTTGATATCCAGCACGATGAAGTCATCGCCGAAGCTGTCGGTGAAGCACTGCTTCAGCACGGTTGCGCTGTCCAGAGCGGAGGTGGAGCCGGCCAGAATATAGTAGGAGCAGTGAACAGGGAAGGTGACACCAATGGCGCTCAGCTCTTCCATGGCCTGCTTCTTCAGCTCGGTGATGTCGCCGTTGTTGGCGCGCAGGCGCTTCATGGTCTTGCCATCGTAAGCCTCGCCGTCCAGACCCATCTCCTTGGCCACCAGGTTGGTGTAGTCGGTGCCGTCAGAGGTGTAGCACAGGCCCTTCATGGTGAAGAAGTCGTTCTCGCACTTCAGGGGATTGATGGGGTTGTAACGGGCGAAGAACTTGTTCAGCACCATGCCCTTGGAGAAGCACTGACGGAAGGCCTTGTTGGCAATGGCCTTGTTCCAGTTCTCATCGGGGGTGCCATCGGTGTTCTTCTTGTCGTAGTTGAAGATGAAGCAGTAGCTGAACTTCTTGGCACGCTTCTCGCACAGCTGCTGATTGTACTCGTTGGAAGGATCGGACTGAATGGTGGTGATGTTGCTCTCGCCCAGGTCCACCTCGTCCAGCTCGCGGTTCTGATACAGCTGCAGGCTGATGGAACCGTCGCTGATCATGGTGACGGTGAAGCGCTCAAAGCGGCTGACGTTGGCAGCATCGTAGTAGTTGGGGTTGGGGATGTAGCTCTTGGTGTTGCCCTGGATGTACTCCTCTACCACATAGGGTCCGTTGTACCACATGGTGGTGTTGTCGCAGCTCCGGAAGCCATCGACACCCAGCTCCTCGATCAGAGCGGGAGCCACGGGGTAGAAGCTGTTGTAGGCGGCAACGGTATCAAAGTAGGGGCAGGCGCTGGGGCAGGTGAACACCAGAGTGTAATCATCCGGAGCCTCAATGCCCACACCGGCAGCCAGCATGTCCTCGTAGGTCATGTCAGCGGCAGCGTCACCGGCTTCCTTGGTCAGCTCGTAGTACTCGTAAGCGCCCACAATGGTATCGTTGGGCATGGAGGTGTTGTTGGCCTCGTTCTTGATGGCGTTCATCACCCATTCAAAACCAACCAGGAAGTCCTTGCTGGTCAGGTGAGCTTTCACCTCACCGTTGCAATCCACCCAGTCCACGTCGTCCCGCAGGTGGAAAGTCCAGACGGTGGCATCCTCATTGTGCTCCCAGCTGGAAGCGATGGCGGGCACCACCTTGCCGTAGCAGTCAAAGCTCAGCAGGCCGTCCCACAGGTTGGTAACCACGTTGGCATCCTCAGCCTTCTGGGTGTACAGCATGTTCCAGCTTTCCAGCTCACGGTTGCCGCTCTCAAAGGAGATGAATTCCTTCAGGGGGGTAGCGCCGGTGGAGTTGGGGGCAGCAGCGCCGCTGGCGGCAGCACCATTGCCGGTGTTGTTGGACTTTTCGCCGCAGGCTGCCAGCAGGCTGGCGGCACCCACAGCACCTGCACCCTTCAGGAAGGTGCGGCGATCAAAATTGAAGCTCATTGGATGATCCTCCCAGATCTTGCGCGGACAGAGCCGCGCGTTTTTCCTTTTCCTAAACGCAGTGAGGCTGTCTGCCTTTCCAAAAAGTGCACAGGAAAGACAAAAGTCGCACCACGGTATATTTTAGCACTTTACTGAAAAGAAGTCAATCCGCCACAGCATAGAATTAGAAACAAAACGGTGACAAACACTTTCATGGGAAAAGAATGTGAAAAAAATTACTATAAAATGGAAAGAACTGTATATCTGTGAAGAACAGGCGAAAGAGAGAAACTGTTCACGGTGTGCGCACAAAACAGCTATCTTTTTTCACAAAAACATGATACAATAAAGTGTATCTGTATCAATAAGGAGCGCACCATGAAGAAACTGACCTCGATGTACAAACGCTACATGTTCCACCCCATTTTATATAAGACCGTGACCCGCACCTCCATTGTGGCCGTGCTGATGCTGCTGTGGCAGCGCTATGTCAGCGATGGCACGTTTACCATCTGGGAGGCCCCGGGCTTTCTGTGCGGCGTGGTGCTGCTCATCTGGGCCTGGGTGGACTACCTGCGGCTGGATGGCGTGACCATCCACCATCTGCTGGAGGAATTCAAGGGGATGGGCAAGCGGCAGAAAAAGATCCACTCCACCCGTTCCATCATCGACTATGCGGATGAGAAGATCGTCTCCTTTGAGGAGCTGGAACCCGAGGAGCGCACCTATTGCAGCCTGCTCTCCAATCTGGTGCTGGGCCTGCCGCTGGTCGCTGCTGCGCTGATCGCCAGCGTGCTGTAAGGGGGCCGCGGCATGGAACAAGAGCACAAGCAGCTGGTCATCGGCATTCTGGCCCATGTGGACAGCGGCAAGACCACCCTTTCCGAAGCCCTGCTCTACGGCACCGGCACCATCCGCAAGCTGGGCCGGGTGGACCATAAGGATGCCTTTCTGGACACCGACGCGCTGGAAAAGGCGCGCGGCATTACCATTTTCTCCAAGCAGGCCCTCTTCACGGCGGGCAATACCGATTTTACCCTGCTGGACACCCCGGGCCATGTGGATTTTTCCACGGAGACCGAGCGGACACTGCAGGTGCTGGATTATGCGGTGCTGGTCATCAGCGGCACCGACGGCGTGCAGAGCCATACCGAGACGCTCTGGCGGCTGCTGCGGCGGTACCGCATCCCCACCTTTGTGTTCGTGAACAAGATGGACCTGCCCGGCCCGGGCAGGGAAGTGCTTCTGACCCAGCTGAACCGTCGGCTGGGGGATGGCTTTGTGGATTTTGGGGCAGAGCAGGCCGACCGGGACGAGGCGCTGGCTCTCTGCGATGAGCGGCTGATGGAGGCAATGCTGGACCGGGGAAGCCTGACCGATACCGACCTCATCCCCGCCATTGCCCGGCGGCATGTGTTTCCCTGCTGGTTTGGCTCAGCCCTGAAGCTGCAGGGTGTGGATGCGCTGGTGGAGGGCCTGGACCGCTATACCCGCCCGGCCCCTGCGCTGGAAGCCTTCGGGGCCAAGGTGTTCAAGGTGAGCCAGGATGAGCAGGGGAACCGCCTGACCTGGCTGCGGGTGACCGGCGGCGCGCTCAAGGTGAAAGCCCAGCTCACCGGAGAGGTCGACGGGGAGCCATGGGCCGAAAAGGCCAACCAGCTGCGGCTCTACTCCGGCGCAAAGTTTACGCTGGCAGAGTGCATCGGCCCCGGCCAGGTGTGCGCCGTTACCGGCCTGACCAAAGCCCGCCCGGGCGAGGGTCTGGGGGCGGAACGGGACAGCGACCTGCCGGTGCTGGAGCCGGTGCTGAGCTATCAGGTGCTGCTGCCCGAGGGCGCAGACGTGCACGCCGCGCTGGGAAAGCTCCATCGGCTGGAAGAAGAGGAGCCCCAGCTCCATGTGGTCTGGAACGAGACCCTGGGCGAGATCCATGTCCAGCTGATGGGCGAGATCCAGCTGGAGGTGCTGAAAAGCCTGCTGGCCGAGCGGTACGGGCTGGAGGTCAGCTTCGGCCCCGGCGGCATCCTGTATAAGGAGACCATCACCGAAGCCATGGAGGGCGTGGGCCACTACGAGCCCCTGCGCCATTATGCGGAAGTCCACCTCAAGCTGGAGCCGCTGCCCCGGGGCAGCGGGATGCAGTTTGCCGCCGACTGCCGGGAAGAGGTGCTGGACAAGAACTGGCAGCGGCTGGTGCTGACGCATCTTGAGGAAAAGCAGCATCTGGGCGTGCTCATCGGGGCACCCCTGACCGATGTGAAGATCACCCTCATTGCGGGCCGCGCTCACCTCAAGCACACCGAGGGCGGCGACTTCCGGCAGGCGACCTACCGCGCCGTCCGGCAGGGCCTGATGATGGCAGACCAGATCCACAAGACCCAGCTGCTGGAGCCGTGGTATGCCTTCCGGCTGGAGCTGCCCTCTGACAACGTGGGCCGCGCCATGAACGATATCCAGAACATGGGCGGCAGCTTTGACCCGCCCGAGACCGGAGCCGACGGGGATACCACCCTGCTCACCGGCACCGCACCGGCCTCCACCATGCGCAGCTACCCCATGGAGGTGGTGGGCTACACCCGGGGCAGAGGACACCTGACCCTGACGCTGGACGGCTACCGTCCCTGCCACAATGCAGCGGAGGTCATCGAGGCTGCGGGCTATGAGCCGGAACACGACCTCGACAACCCGGCGGATTCGGTGTTCTGCGCCCACGGGGCCGGATTTGTGGTGCCCTGGGAGCAGGTGCGCAGCCACATGCATGTGGACAGCGGCTGGGGCAAGACTGCAAAGACCGAGGAAACGGTGCAGGCCCGTCCCCGCCGGATGGCCGCCTACCGCGCTACTTTGGAAGAGGATGCTGAGCTGCTGAAGATCTTTGAACAGACCTATGGGCCCATCAAGCGGGACCCGCTGGCGGCGTTCCGCCCCACCCAGAAGCGGGAACGCCCTGATTTCAACGCCGAGCAGTGGGAAATCCAGCCCGAATACCTGCTGGTGGACGGCTATAATATCATCTTTGCATGGGACGAGCTGAACGCACTCTCCAAAGAGAGCCTGGAAGCGGCCCGCCACAGGCTGATGGATATCCTCTGCAACTATCAGGGCTTTAAGAAGTGCGTGCTCATCCTTGTGTTTGATGCCTACCGTGTGCCGGGTAGCCCCGGCAGCATAGAGCAGTACCACAATATCCATGTGGTCTATACCCGGGAAGCCGAGACCGCCGATATGTTCATCGAGCGTGTCACCCATGAGATCGGCAAGGGCCGCCGCGTCCGCGTGGCCACCTCCGATGGCATGGAACAGGTCATCATCCTGGGCCATGGTGCCCTCCGTGTCTCTGCCCGCATGTTCCATGAAGAGGTGCAGGAGGCGGAGAAGGAGATCCGGAGGTATTTGCAGGGGGAAGGGTAACATCCTCGCCCTCTCCGTCAGCGCTTACGCGCTGCCACCTCTCCCAAAGGGAGAGGCAATGCTGCCTTTACCCAAGACCCGCAATAGGCTCCCCCTTTGGGGGAGCTGGCAAAGCCGTAAGGCTTTGACTGAGAGGGCGAAATCTCACCCGAAAGGAGCCGCCTATGTTCGAAACAACTTCTGATTTTGTTTGGCAAAAGATCCAGCCCCGCCCCCGGGACGCGCATAAGGGGACCTTTGGCTCCGTGCTGGCGGTGGCGGGCAGTGCGTCCTATCGGGGCGCGGCGGCGCTGGCCGTGGAAGGTGCCCTGCGCACAGGGGCCGGTATCGTTACGCTGGCAAGTGTGGAGCCGGTGTTGGCGGCGGTGGCCGCCCGCCTGCCCGAGTGCTGTCTCTGCCCCTGCGAAGCGGGGGCCGAGGGCGGCATCTCGCCCCAGAATATCGACCGCATCCGGCGGCAGAAGGCTTCGGTCCTGCTGGCGGGCCCCGGGCTTGGCTATACGGCCCAGAGCGCGGCCCGTGCTGCCGAGACCCGGGCGCTGGTAAAAACGCTCCTGCCCGGCTTTTCCGGCAGTGCAGTGCTGGATGCGGACGGACTGAACGCGGCCGCTGACCTGCTCCAAACGGAAAAAATGCTTCACCCTCAAGGAGAACTGATTTTAACGCCCCACCCCGGCGAGATGGCCCGGCTGACCGGGCGCTCTGCGGCAGAGATCAACGCGGACCGGGAAGGCATGGCGCTGCGCTATGCGAAAGCATGGAATGCTGTGGTGGTGCTGAAGGGGGCACATACCGTCATTGCAGGGCCGGATGGCCGCTGTGCGGTCAATCCCACCGGCAACCCGGGGCTTTCCCGGGGCGGCAGCGGGGATGTGCTGGCGGGCATGACCAGCGCCCTGCTGGCCTGCGGTCTGCCTGCCTTTGAGGCCGCTGCCTGTGCCGTTTATCTCCACGGTGCAGCTGCCGACCGTGCCGCTGCCCTGCACGGGGAAACCGGGATGCTCCCGCATGATCTGCTGGATGCGCTGGGGACCCTGTTTGCCGAAAACGGGCGCTGAGCAAGGGGACGATCCCATCAAAAAAAGAAACGCTTCCTTTCCTCTGGATTTGTGTTATACTGGAGCTATCCAAAACACAACGATCTGCCGGAAAGGAAGCGTTTCTTTTATGGTTCCTGCACTGGAAAAAATCATTGCCGAGAGCGACCGCATCGTCTTTTTTGGCGGCGCGGGGGTCTCCACCGAAAGCGGCATCCCTGATTTCCGCAGCGTGGACGGCCTGTACCACCAGAAGTACGATTACCCGCCCGAGACCATCCTGAGCCACACCTTCTGGGAGGAGAACCCCGAGGAGTTTTACCGGTTCTACCGGGATAAGCTCATTGTGAAGGGGGCAAAGCCCAACGCTGCCCACCTGCGGCTGGCAAAGCTGGAGCGGGAGGGCAGGCTGAAAGCCATCGTCACCCAGAACATCGACGGCCTGCATCAGGCGGCTGGCTCCAAGACCGTTTACGAGCTCCACGGCAGCACCCTGCGCAACTACTGCGTGAAGTGCGGCGCGTTCTACGATGTGGACTTCATTGCCAACAGTACCGGCGTGCCCCGCTGCCCCAAGTGCGGCGGCATCGTCAAGCCGGATGTTGTCCTGTACGAGGAAGGGCTGGACGAGGAGGTGCTCTCCGGGGCTGTGTCTGCCATCCGCAAGGCGGATACTCTCATCATCGGCGGCACCAGTCTGGTGGTCTACCCGGCGGCGGGGCTCATCCGGTACTTCCGGGGCCGCCATCTGGTGGTCATCAACATGCAGCCCACCGGGGCCGATGCGCAGGCCGACCTGTGCATTGCCAAGCCCATCGGTCAGGTGCTGAGCGAGGACGTTTTGTTGGAGGACTGAGATGAAAGCTGTCATTCTGGAAAGCTATGTCATGGAGGAAGGCGACCTCGACTGGTCGGGGGTAAAGGCGCTGGTGCCCGATACCACCAGCTATGTCCGCACGGCCTACGAGGAGATCGCCCCCCGCATTGGAGATGCGGACATCGTTCTGCTGAACAAGTGCCGCGTGGATGAGAAGATCTTACAGCAGTGCCCGAACCTGAAATGGGTGGGCATCATCGCCACGGGCACCGACAACCTGGATCTGGAAGCCTGCCGCCGCCACGGCGTTGCAGTGGCCAATGTGCCGGGCTATTCTACCTACAGCGTGGCCCAGATGACCTTCAGCCTGCTGCTGGCCATCTGCCAGTGCGCGGAGCGCTACAACCGTGCCGTCAAGCAGGGATGCTGGCAGCTGGATATCCCGGAGAGCATCGGCCTGCTGCCCCAGATGGAGCTCTACGGCAAGACCTATGGCGTTTACGGCTATGGCAGCATCGGGCGGCAGTCGGCCCGCATTGCCAGAGCCTTTGGCATGGAGGTGCTGGTCTGCACCCGCACCGTCCGGCCCGAATACGCCGCCGACGGTGTGGAGTTCGTGGATTATGATACCCTGCTGAGACGGTGCGACATCCTCAGCCTGCACTGCCCGGCTACGCCCCAGACCCGGGGCCTTGTCAACGCGGAGGCGCTGGCGAAGATGAAGCCCGGGGCCATTCTGCTCAACACGGCCCGGGGCGCGCTGGTGGATGAGGAGGCCGTGGCAGCGGCCCTCCACAGCGGTCAGCTGGGCTTTTACGGGGCCGATGCCTTTGTCACCGAGCCCCTGCCTCAGGAAAGCCCCCTGCGGGCAGAACCCCACGCTATCCTCACACCGCACATTGCGTGGACGACCCGGGAGGCTTTGCAGAACCTGATGGACATTACCACCCGGAACCTGCGCACCTGGCTGGAAGGAAACAGCGAGCACATCGTCAACAGATAAAAAGGAGAGATGAATCATGCAGGCAACCATTCACAACGAATTCCTGACCCTGACCGTGGATACCCATGGTGCCGAAGCAGTCAGCCTGAAAAATGCCGCCGGGCAGGAGATGCTCTGGCAGGCTGACCCGGCTGTCTGGAAGCGCCACGCCCCCATCCTTTTCCCCTGGACGGGCAAGCTGACCGGCGGGGCCTTTACCCATAAGGGAAAGACCTACCCCGGCGGTCAGCATGGCTTTGCCCGGGACGTGGAGCACACCCTGCTCTGCGCCGAGGGCGACACCATCCGGCTGGAGCTGCGCTCGGATGAAAAGAGCAAGGCAGAGCGCTTCCCGTTTGATTTTGTTCTGACCAGCACCTTCCGGCTGGAGGGCAGGACAGTGAACCACACCCTGACCGTCACCAACCCCGCCGATGCCGCCGAGGAGCTGCAGTTCGGCATCGGCTACCACCCGGCGTTCCGCATCCCCTTTGATGACAAGCACACCACCACCGATTACGAGTTCCGCTTCGACCAGCCGGAAAGCCCGATGATCCTGGACGCTTACCCCAACGGCTTGCTGACGGGCAAGTGCGGTTACCGGTGGAAGAACGAGCAGAGCATCCCCCTGACAGACGATCTGTTTGAGAACGACAGCTTCTGCATGGCCGGTCTGCGCAGCCGCACGCTGGGCATCTACGAGAAGGACACCGGCAAGGGGATCGTCTGCAATGTGGAGGGCTACCCCTATACCCTCATCTGGTCGGCTCCGGCAAAGCCTGTGCGCTTTGTCTGCATTGAGCCGTGGCACTCCCTGCCCGGTGCCCAGACCGATACCCAGGAGTGGAGCCAGCGCGCCGCTGCCGCCTGCCTTGCCCCCGGCCAGACTTGGGAGACCACCCTCAGCACAACGTTTGAGCGCTGAAGCAAAGTTTGGCAAAGAAATGCAGGAACCCCTTGACAGAGGGGACTGCCTTCTGATTTAATTAGAATCGATAAAAGGGAGTAAAGGGCATTCCGCAGGGCCTGCGGGGTGCTGCATGGCAGCGTCATCACGGCAGAAATGCCCGATGTCATGTGTTGGCTTGAGACTTTTGTCACAGACAGAGTGCTGTGGCAGGGGTCTCTTTTTTCTTGCCCGGCACCGGAACACAAGGAGGAAAAATAAATATGGATCTTCTGAACACATTCGCCAGTCTCTTTTCCAATTTTGGGAATCTGACCTGGCAGATGGTGGTGATGTGGGGCATCGGTGCACTGCTCATCTACCTTGCCATCGCAAAAAAGATGGAGCCGAGCCTGCTTCTCCCCATGGGCTTCGGAGCCATCCTCGTCAATCTGCCCTTATCGGGCGCTATCACGCAGGGCGACACCGTCGGCCCCATCTCGGCTCTGTTTGAGGCCGGAATGTCCAACGAGCTGTTCCCCCTGCTGCTCTTCATCGGCATCGGTGCGATGATAGACTTCGGCCCGCTGCTCGAGAAGCCGTGGCTGATGCTCTTCGGCGCAGCGGCGCAGTTCGGCATCTTCTTCACCCTCTTCCTTGCGGGCTTTTTCTTCGATTTGAAGGACGCCGCTTCCATCGCCGTCATCGGCGCGGCAGACGGCCCCACGGCCATCTTCGTGGCCAACGTCCTGCACTCCCAGTACCTTGGTGCCATCATGGTGGCGGCCTACAGCTACATGGCGCTGGTCCCCATCGTGCAGCCGCCGGTCATCAAACTGCTGACCACCCAGAAGGAACGCCGCATCCGGATGCCCTACCAGAAGGGCAGTGTCAGCCAGCTGACCAAGATCTTGTTCCCCATCGTCGTTACCATCATCGCCGGGCTCGTGGCTCCGGCCAGTGTAGCACTGGTGGGCTTTCTGATGTTCGGCAACCTGCTGCGGGAGTGCGGTGTGCTGAACACCCTGAGTGAAACGGCGCAGAACGTCCTCGCAAACCTCATCACCATCGTGCTGGGCCTGACCGTGGCCGGCCAGATGACCGCTGACAAGTTCGTGCGGCCCGACACTCTGCTCATCCTTGCACTGGGCCTCGTGGCCTTTGTGTTTGACACCGCCGGCGGTGTGCTGTTCGCAAAGCTGGTGAATCTCTTCCTCCCGGAGGGCAAAAAGCTCAACCCCATGATCGGCGCAGCCGGCATCTCGGCCTTCCCCATGAGCGGACGCGTCGTCAACAAGCTGGGCCTCGAGGAGGACAACCAGAATTTCCTGCTGATGTACTCCATCAGTGTCAACGTCTCGGGCCAGATAGCCTCTGTCATCGCCGGCGGACTGCTGCTGACCCTGCTGAGCTAAAGGAGGGACTGATATGCTGCATCTTACTTCGTGGATGACGACTCTGCCCATCATGGTCATCGGGATGGTGAGCATCGTGCTGGTCATCGGCGTCATCGTGCTGGCCGTGATGCTTTTGAACAAGCTGACGAGCCGGAAATAACTGCAAAGGGCTGCTGTACCGTGTTGTACAGCAGCCCTTGTTTTATTTGTCAGCCCACGCCTTTCAGATAGCCGCTCTTGGCGTTCTGCCCGGTGTCATCCGGCTCGTCGCAGCCGTCGTAAGGAGCATTCGGATCGTGAGCCTTTTTCTTTTTGAAGAAAACATTCGATTTTGATGCCGTCGATGTCCAAGATCTGGCCGCCCTTCAGGAGGACTTTTTTTGTTGTTGATCCTCAACCGTTGGGATTGATGATTTTTTCTACCGTCAGCTTTCCGTCTGCATAAGTCATCTCGAGGATGCCGCAGTTGCCGATAAAGCCGATGATCTCGCCCGCCTTTTCCGGGAATTTAGTCAAAAAGCGCCGGATAGCCATGCCGTGGGAGACGATAAGGATGCACTCCCCTGCCGCGTGTTCGGCAATGCCCTTCACTGCCCCGTATACCCGCTCGGTGAAGGTATCCAGGTCTTCGCCGCCGTACTTCACGAAGTAGTCGCCGTAGGGGTACGTCGGGTTTTCACGGATGGGCGAAGCTTCCTTTATGCCGAGGAAAATTTCCTTGAGGTCTTTGCGGCGGGTGTAGGGCATCCCGCCTGAGACGATCTCCGCTGTGTCGCAGGCCCGCTCTGACGTGGAGCTGTAGACCGCATCAAAATGGACGTTGTGGGCATCGAACCACGCTTTTGCCGCCTTTGCCTGCCGGATGCCGTTTTTTGTCAGAGGCGAATCACACTGGCCCTGATTGACGTCCATGGTGTTGAAAAGCGTTTCACCGTGACGCATGAGGTAGATTTTTTTCATGAAAGAGTCTCCTCCCCGCTTTTTTACCAGTATAGCACACCGCCTGCATAGACTGCAACAGCCCTCACAAAGCTTCTGTGCGGGCTGTGTTTCGTTACGTTTCCTGTGTATCTGCTTGCCGGTCAGGTGCTCGATGGTGATTTCATAAAACCGGACGGCCTTTGCAATTTCAGCCTCAATCTCCTCTGCACTGGGATAATATTTCGCCGGCGGGGCCGTTTTCTTGTTTTATCTGCTCCAGCAGGTCTTTTTGTCCTCATCGGTGATGGCACGGATGACATGGCAGGGATTGCCGACAGCCACCGAGTTATCGGGGATGTCCTTCACCACGACGCTGCCGCCGCCGATGACCACATTGCTGCCGATGGTCACGCCTGGCATCACCTGCACGCCTGCGCCGATCCAGACATTGTCCCCCACCGTGATAGGGTAGGCATACTCAAACCCGGCGTTGCGGCGCTCGAAGTCGATGGGGTGACCAGCGGTGTGGAAACCGCAGTCCGGCGCAACAAAGACGTTATCGCCGAATTTCACCTTAGCACAATCAAGGATGACCAGGTTGTGGTTGGCGTAGAAATTTTCGCCCAGTTCGATGTTGTAGCCATAATCGCACCAGAACGGCGCAGTGATGTAGAAATTCTCCCCCGTCTTGCCGAGAAGTTTCTTCAAGACCGCTCTCTGGCCCTCTTCGTTCGACGGGCGGAGCTGATTATACTCCCAGCACAACTCCTTGGCTGCGATGCGCTCATCGTGCAGCTCCCTGTTGTAGTTTGCGTCGTACATCTGATGGGCCAGCATCTTTTCTTTTTCGGTCATTTCTTTATCTCCTTCAAAAGCTTGGTATAGGAACACGCCAGACTGCCGCAAAGCACCCCGTACACCGCAGCACCTCGTCGTGGCATCAGTCGCCGTCCGACAGGTCGGAGTGGCAGATAATGCAGTTCCTCAGAACAGGTCGAGCATATTGTCCAGATAGATGGCTTCCCGGACATGCAGCTGGTATTCCGGTTTTGTCATGTAGTAGAGCAGAAATTCCAGTACCAGCGCACTGCCCAGGCCCCGGCCCTCGATCTTGAAGTTGGAAAATCCCATCGGCATATAGACATCCTGAATGTCCCTGATGCCGATAAACCCCGGATTTTCCATCGCCTTCGAGAAGCGGTAGCCTTCCTCCGCACCCGGTGCGGTACAGATGTGTTCGGGGCAGGCTTCGCCGAGATTTTTTCGGCTGACATTCTCATAGCAGCGCTTTCTGTCCCGGCATCCGACCCAGCAGCACTCGTTGCAGAGAAATTCCACCTTGTCTTTCTGCGCCTGCGGCAGACTGTCCAGCTCTCCAAAGGCCTTGTTCAGCCGGAAGTCCGGCACCACATAGCGGAACTCTTCCCGGGCTGTCTCCGCCCGGAGCTGCTGAAACTCTGTCAGCACTTTCGTCGTGGAGGACACGAAATAAAGCTGCGGATAGTGCGTTTTCAGGTAGTCCAGCAGCAGCTCCGAGTGGACGATGACGCCGCTCTGTACCGGGTTTTCTCGCTCAAACAGGGCGCAGAGGGCGTTGCACTTTTTATCCGAAAGGTGTTCCTCCCGGAGGAGCGAGTTGCTGAAGGTCAGCCGCGCCGAGATGCCGTATTCCCGCGTCAGGGCAAGGACTTCTTTGGGGTCATGCTCCCCGAAGCCAGCCCGTCCCCCGCCCCAGACGCAGTCGGCCGGTGCGCCGTAGATGGAGCCGATGTCGCACCAGTCATAAAAGTATTCTCTGTGCGTCCGGAACAGAGGCAGGAACTCCCGGTACAGCTCGTAGAATTCGAACAGTCCGGGCAGATGATAGTAAGCTTTTTCTTGTTTCATTTTTCACTTTTTCTTATGCGTTTTGCGTCCTGACCTCTACCGTCCGGCCGCCGAGGTTTTCATAGATGCGGTGGGAGACGGAGAGCACCGTGCGCCCTTCGGACGCGCGGCGAAGCGCTTCAAGGACACGGGCCTCGGTCTCAGCATCGAGGTTGGCCGTTATCTCGTCCAGCAGCAGCACGGCAGGGTCTGCCGCTGCGGCGCGGGCGATGGACAGAAGCTGCCACTCGCCCTGCGAGAACATCCCGTCAGTACACACCGTATCATAGCCGCCCGGCAGGGTCTGGATGGCGGCATCCAGACCGGCAAGCTTCGCGGCATTCCTTGCCATCTCTTCGGTGATGCCGGGGTCGCCCAGCGTGATCTGTTCCAGCACCGTACCCGGCACACGGGCAAAATGCTGCTCCACACAGCCGATGCAGGTGCGGCGCTCGGCGTCCGTGATGTCCGCCACGTCCACGCCGCCGATGGTCACCGACCCGGCTTCCGGGTGATAAAGTCCCAGCAGCAGCTTGAAGACGGTGCTCTTTCCGGCACCCGTCCGGCCCGCCAGCGTCACCTGCTCGCCCTGCTTGACGGTCATGGAAAAATCGTTCAAGACGTGCTTTTCGCCGTAACCGAAGGTCACATGAGAAATCACCACATCACCCCGGGCAGAGGTCTCCCGCTCCTTGGGGATGGTGCGTTCCGGCTGGTCAAGGAAGGCGTCGATGCGCTTCACGCCCGCCATCGCCGACTGGATGGTCTGTATCTCCATGCCAAGGCTCTCGATGGGCGCAAAGATGCGGGAAATGTAGTTGATGACGGCCACCGAGGTGCCGACCGACATCCCGAACAACGTCAGGACAGCCGCATTGCCGGAAGCCGAGAGGAGCATGACGATGCCGACCACGGCGGCATTCAGCACCAGCACGACGGGCGAATAGATCGCGTCGTAAAAATTCGTCCGCTCCATTGCGGCATAGCTTTCGCCGATGCACCGGTCATAGCGGCGCTCCATGTAGTCTTCCAGACCCAGAGCCCGGATGGTGCGGATGTTGTGCAGTGTTTCCGGGACCTGGCCGGACACAGCGGCGACCGCCCGGCGGTTATCCAGCTGAGCTGCCAGCATCCGCGTCTGCACATGGCGGGTGAACACGGCGAACAGCGGCAGCACCAGCAGCAAAATCAGCGCAAGGCCGGTATTCTTCACGGCGATGACCGCCATGATGGAGAGGATGCGGCAGGCGTCTGCCACCATGCTGATGATGCCGGAGGTGAACAGCGCCTCCACCGTATCCACATCGCCCGAGAAGCGCGCGGCCACCTCGCCGGGGTTCTGCCCTGCCAGTGTGCTGGCGGGAAGCTTGGTCAGCTTCCGGGACATTTCAGAGCGCAGGGCGTGGGTCATTTTCTGGCCGAAGAGCACCAGCAGGCTCTCCTGCGCCGAGGAGAGCATCCCTTCCAGCGCCAGACTGCCGAAATAAAGAAGCACCGCAGGGAACGTCAGCGGAAGCCCGGCCGTCAGCCCGTCGATGATGCGGGCCAGCAGCAGCGGCGGCACCAGAGACGCCGCCACCGATGCCGCCGCACACAGGACGGTCCCCGCTGTGAGAAGGCGGTGGGTCACGGCGGCCATCCGGATAGCCTCAAACACACCATTTTTACGCCTGCTCTCCATGCTGTTTCCCTCCTGTCTGGCTTTCGTACAGCTGGCGGTAGACCGGGGCCGATGCCATCAGCTCCTCATGGGTGCCGACAGTGGTCTTTCCGCCATCCATAAAGACGATCTTCTGCATCTGCGGGAAGTGGTACAGGCGGTGCGAGATGAGAAAGACGACCTTATCCTTGGCATATTCCTGCAGGTCGGCAAAGACCGTATCCTCCGTGTCCCGGTCGAGGGCCGAGAACGGGTCATCGAGGATGAGGACAGGGCGCGGATGGGCCATCGTCCGGGCCAGTGCCAGACGCTGGGCCTGTCCGCCGGAAAGACGGGTGCCGCTGCTGCCGATGACGGTATCGAGGCCGTTCTCCATCGCCAGCACCTCGCCTTTCAGCGCAGCAGCGGCGAGATAGGGCATAGCGTCCTGCTTGCTGCCGCAGAGGACATTGTTCTGCACCGTGTCGGCGCTCAGCTCCGGGTCGTGGCCCAGATAGCCGACGGTGGCCGAAATCTGACGCGGGGTCAGCGTGGAGAACTCCTTTCTGCCAAACTGTGCCGAGCCTTCATAGGGGGCCTCGCAGAGGAAGACCCGGCCAAAGGTGGATTTGCCGCAGGCCACCGGGCCGGTGACACCGATGATGTCGCCGGGATGGGCTGTCAGACTCAGACCCGAGAAGATGGGGGTGTCGCCGTAGGCGAAGGAGAGGTTCCTGAGGGTCACATCTTCCGCCGCCGGGACATCCAGCGCGTCCAGCTGCTCCGGCGACTTCATCAGAGGCTTGATGCGCCTCCAGGAGACCTCGGCCTTCTGCACCGAGTTGAAGAGCTTGGCCACCTTGGAGGATTTGACCACCAGCTTGGTGAAGCAGGAAAGGAAGGTGGTAAAGGCCGCGATGTCCCACACACGCCAGCCGGTGCCGAGGATATTCTTTGCGCCGAGCCACAAAATGAACAGAACGCCTGCCTCTGATGCCGCCAGATAGAGCGGTGGCAGAGCCGACTGCCACACGTTGTTCTTCACTGCCGTCTTTTCGTAGGTATCCAGTACCTCTTCGTACCGCTCCACGCGGGCGTCTTCGCAGCCGTAGATGCGGTAAGTCACGGCGTTCTGGGCGCGGTCAAGGGTGGCGGCACTCAGTGCGCCCGCCGCCTTTTTGTAGGCCGCACCGGCCCGCTGGACCGGCTTTTTCATCCATGCCGCGCAGACGTAGGAGAAGGGCGTGAACAGCAGGCTCAGCAGAGCCAGCCGCCAGTCGTACACCAGCAGCATGGCCACATGACCCGCCAGCGCCACGCCGGTATCGAAGACTTCGGTGGTGAACTTGCGCATACCTTCCACGCAGTCGTCCACATCGGAGATGGCCTTGGTCATCAGCTCACCGGCGCCCTCTTTTTCCAGCGAAACCCGGCTCTGGCGCACCAGATTGGCGTAGAGGATGCCCTTCATCCGGCGGTTGATGTTGTTGGCAAAGCGGCGGACATAAAAGCGCTTGATGAACCGCGACGCCTGCACCAGCAGGGTGACGAGGATATAGGCCAGAACCAGCAGCGCCATTTGGGCCGCTGTTTCGCTGCCGCTCAGGATGTCCGCCAGGCACTGGGCCAGACGGCCCTCGAACCACGGGGTGGCCAGCAGGCCGATGTTATAGATGAGGCCCGACAGGGTCACGAAGGCCAGCGGGAGCCACTCGACCCGGAAATAAGAGAATATCCGGTCCGGGCGGAAGGTCTTCTCATTTTTCATTGGTAATATCCATAGACAGCCTCCGGGTCTTATCTCAAAAAGATGTATCTGCATCGTTGTATGTACAACAATCATAGTACAAAACCACTCTTTGTCAAGAGCGGCAGTGGATTCTTTCGTCTTCTCGCCAAAGTCGGCGACCATGGGATGAAAATGCAGATCGTAAAGATGGAATGGAGGTTTTGATATGAAGTATCTGAGAATACCGTAGGGAATGCGGGTGATGAAGGAGCTGGGCCTGACCCCTGCCCTATGCCATCCGGATCGCACCATGCTTTTCCCTGCCGAAAAGATGCCGGAACGCAAAAAGCCCCCGGAGAGCCTTTGGGCAACTCTCCGGGGGCAAGTCCTATGCACCGGTGTTCCTCATACCGATGCACAGGCGTTATTCAATTTCAATGAGGTTGGGATTGACCGGCAGAGCCTTCTGCTGCTGAGGTGCAGGCAGCGTGATGTGCAGGATGCCATCCTCAAACTTTGCGTGGATGTCCTCCTTCTTCACGGTGTCACCCACATAGAAGCTGCGGGCGCAGGTACCGGAGAAAGTCTCGCGGCGCAGATAACGGCCCTCTTTATCCTTCTCGTCATTGGAGTGGCTGCGGACGGCCTGAATGGTCAGGTAGCCGTCGTTCAGCTCCATCTGAACGTCTTCCTTCTTGCAGCCGGGCAGATCAACAGCAACGTCATAGCTGCCGTCGGCGGTCTGCTTCACATCGGTCTTCATCATGTTTGCACCGCGCTTGCCGAAGGTCTCACGCTCTTCACGGTTCATCGCACGCTCCAGCGCACCATCGTTCCAGAACGGGTCAAAGAAATCATCGAACAGGTTTTCATGAAAAATAGTCGGCATAAACATAAATCATTCCTCCAATCCCGGCGTTCGGGTCGGGCAAAAAATTTATGAGATGTGCATCAGGAGCGGAGTCTTCCCGGGAGCCTTGCGGCTCCCTCATGCCCCTCTCTCCTGAGCACGGCTTAGTTATAGCACATGTTTTTAGCACTGTCAAGCATAGAGTGCTAAAATTCACAAAAGAATAATACTTTGATAAAATCTCATGCAATCTTTTCAAAAATCAGTCGTATCATCGTCTTTATTCAGCAAAAGCGCCCGGCACACAGTCAGCATAGCGGTCCGGCCAGAGAAACTCATTATAATATCGATAGCTCTGCTCCCCTGTCATATAGATCACCATTTTCTATAAGCAGAAAACGATTCTGAACCCCCTCTCCCCGTTCATACTGTATAGAAGAACGGTTTTGGAGGTGTTCCGTATGCTGTTGACCCTGCTGCAATTTTTCGCGTCCAAATTCCTCGTGCTTGCGCTCCATCTGGAAGCGGGCAGTTTCCCCCGCCCGCTGAGTCCACAGGAAGAGATCAGGGCCTTCGCCGATCTGCGGGCCGGTGATTCATCCGCCCGGGAAAAGCTCATCCGCCACAATCTGCGCTTAGTGGCGCACATCGCAA
>OLRW01000606.1_pt1 | contig 28204 bp, 28 predicted proteins | sample 1672701 | NCBI WGS metagenome assembly OLRW01 (sample SAMEA3136715, study PRJEB25190) | human gut metagenome | biome: human gut; feature: human-associated habitat; material: faeces | place: Austria | collected 2013
TGCTGGATGAGCCGGCAGCAGGTATGAACCCGAATGAAACACAGGAACTGATGGATACTATCCGTTTTGTACAGAAACATTTTGGTATGACCATTCTTCTGATCGAGCATGATATGAAACTGGTTGGAGGTATCTGTGAAGAAGTAACCGTACTGAACTTCGGACAGGTGCTTGCACAGGGCGAAACACTGAAGGTTCTGAAAGATCCGGCAGTTGTTACTGCATATCTGGGAGAATAGGAGGAAGATCAAATGTCAATGTTGGAAGTAAAAGATCTCCAGGTTTATTATGGTGTCATTCAGGCGTTGAAGGGGATTTCCTTTCATGTAGAACAGGGAGAAGTTATCGCACTGATCGGTGCAAACGGAGCAGGTAAAACAACGACACTGCAGACACTGACCGGAATCATTCCGGCAAAAGCAGGAAGCATCAGCTTTGGAGGCAAAGACCTTACAAAGACACCTGCACATAAGATTGTTGAGATGGGTATGGCGCACGTACCGGAAGGAAGACGTGTCTTTGCAGATATGTCTGTATACGAAAACCTTCTGATGGGAGCCTACACAAGAAAAGATAAAAATGAGATTGCACAGAGTCTTGAAATGGTATACAAGAGATTTCCACGTCTGAAAGAACGTACAGGACAGCGTGCCGGTACACTTTCCGGTGGTGAGCAGCAGATGCTGGCTATGGGACGTGCTCTGATGAGCAAACCAAAGATCATTCTGATGGATGAGCCATCCATGGGTCTGTCCCCGATCTTTGTAAATGAGATCTTTGATATTATCAAAGAAGTAAGTGAAAGTGGCACAACCGTTCTTCTGGTTGAGCAGAACGCAAAGAAAGCCCTTTCCATTGCTGACAGAGCGTATGTTCTTGAGACAGGAAGTATCACTCTGGAAGGAAAAGCAGATGATCTGCTTCATGATGAATCTGTCCAGAAAGCATATCTGGGAGAATAAGGAGGAATCGATATGGATCAGGTTGTAATCACAATTGCAAGACAGTATGGAAGCGGTGGACGTACCGTTGGTAAAATGCTGGCAGAACGTCTGGGAATATCTTTTTATGACAAACAGATCATTCAGATGGCATCTGATGAGAGCGGAATAGACGTGAAGCTTTTTGGAAAAGTTGAGGCCGGAGACAAAGTCAAAAGTTCTCTTTTCGGAAGTAAAGACAGCATTTACAAAGGTGGGCTGCATCAGCCGGGCAGCAAGGATTTCATCTCTGATGAAAACCTGTTTAATTATCAGGCGAAGGTAGTGAATGATCTTGCGGAAAAAGAATCCTACGTTATCGTAGGACGCTGCGTAAACTATGTATTTAAAGATCGTCCGAATACATTACGCGTATTCATCCATGCGCCCTGGGAATTTCGTGTGGAGAAGGCTTCTGAGAAGATTTCCGGATCAAGAGAAGATGTCGAGAAATTCCTTCTCAAAGATGACAAACGCAAACAGGATTACTACCGTAAGTTTGCGGGCGGTATCTGGAACGATGCGACAAACTACGATCTCTGTCTGAACAGCGGAAAGCTTGGATTTGAGAAATGTGTGGATGCGATCGAGGCACAGCTTAAGATTATGTTGAATAAATAGTAACTATTCAGAAGGTAGTATCCCGCGAGGCGTTTTGGCATGTTTTTTGCCAAAATCCCGAGACCTATAAGGCAAAATGCCATCACCGAAGGTGATTTGGAATGCATTTTGGCTCGTAACTGTGAGGGTACTGAACAGTTACAATAAATAAAGAAAATGGCACTGGAGGCTTTTTATCTTCCGGTGCTTTTTTTGTGCATTCTTTCATATACTGAACAGAGCCTGAATCTGAAAATCAAAGAAAGCCCGGGAACCTTAATGAAAAAAAGAAAAATATGTGTTTTACTGATTTTGATAGTGGTATTTGTGCTTGCTGTCGGCTGGAAGCGTACAGATCCAGAAGTTCGGCGTACTTCCGGAAAAGCGATCGCAGAAAATATAGCAGGTCAGGGGATGCTCGGGCTGGTAGAACAGTCCGTGGAACATCCAAAAGCCGCACTGACCTTTGATGACGGACCGGATGCACGGTATACCAGCGTGCTGCTTGACGGACTGCGCGCAAGAAATATAAAAGTCTCATTTTTTCTTCTGGGTGAAAAGGTAGAGCAGAATCCGGATCTGGTCAGACGTATGCAGGAGGAGGGACATCTGGTCGGAAATCATACTTATCATCACGTTCAGCTTGATAAACTGAGTGATGCAAAAGCGAGAGAAGAAATCCTAAAGACGAACAACCTGATCTATGAAACAACGGGAAGATATCCGCAGTATATGCGACCTCCGTTCGGGGCGTGGAAAAAGAATCTGGAACTGCGTGTGGAGATGATGCCGGTATTCTGGACGATTGACACGCTGGACTGGAAGGTACAGAATACTGAACAGATCATAAAGACTGTAGAGGAAAAGATAAAAGATGGTTCTATCATTCTGATGCATGATGAATATAAGACGACAGTAGAAGCAGCACTCAGACTTGCGGACAGTCTGAAAGAAAAAGGGTATGAGCTTGTCAAGGTAGATGAGCTGATTATGCCGTAGCTTCCTGAGAATATTATAGACAGAAAACAACTGTTTGGGTTTTGATTGCTTTTTGTGGAGATTTTCGTTATACTGTTTATCAGAGACCGGTGTTATCCGGGGAAGAAAAAAGGAGCGATACACATGGGACGTATTTTTGATATGGACAATAAATTTTTCAGGTTTATGAGTAAGGTGGCGGATCTGTGTATTCTGAATATTATCTGTGTGGTCTGTTGTATTCCGGTCATTACCGCAGGTGCATCGATTACAGCCATGTACTATGTGACACTGAAAATGGTACGTAATGAAGAAGCGTACATTTTAAGAAGCTTTTTTAAATCTTTTAAGCAGAATTTCAAACAGGCAACGATCATTAATCTGATCATGCTGCTGATCGGTGTGGTCCTTTATGTAGACCTGAATGTGTCAAAAGCAATGCAGGGAGGAGCCGGACAGATCTTTCAAATTATCTTTATGGCATTTGTGCTGATTTATTTTATCCTGTTTTTGTATGTATATCCGGTGCTTGCCAGATTCTATAACACGATCAAAAATACGATCAAAAATGCTTTGTTTATGGCAATCCGACATTTTCCGTATACGGTTGTCATGGTAATTATTGCTGTATGCCCGCTGTTACTTCTGCTAGTGAAAAGTTATCAGATACAGTCGACACTGTTTGTGCTGTTTCTGCTTATGGGATTTGCACTGATCGCATATTGTAATTCCTATTTCCTTGCGAAGATTTTTGACATCTATATGCCAAAAGAAGAAGCCGGGCAGGAAAGTGCAGGCGAGTCTGTATGAGTGAAAAGACGGTTGCAGGGCAGAGTATAAGAAACTGGAACGGCAAGCCGTATCATTCTCTGGACTATATGCTTAAGCAGACGTTTGGCGAAAAAGTCTACAAAGTTACTCTGAATGGCGGCATGTCCTGTCCGAACCGGGACGGTAAGCTGGGAAGCCGGGGCTGTATTTTCTGCAGTGCCGGAGGAAGCGGCGATTTTGCAGCAGATCCGGCGTTTTCCATAACCGATCAGATTGACAGCCAGATCGAGATGCTTCGTGCGAAACGTCCGATTCACAAATATATTGCTTATTTTCAGGCATACACGAATACGTATGCACCGGTCGTATACCTTCGAAAGATTTTTTCGGAGGCGATCCGGCATCCTTCCGTAGTAGCATTGTCCATCGGGACAAGACCGGACTGCATCGGAGATGAGGTTCTTGCCCTTCTGGATGAGCTTAATCAGATCAAGCCGGTGTGGATCGAACTGGGACTTCAGACGATACATGAGCGGACTGCCGCTTATATCCGAAGAGGATACCCGCTTTCCTGTTTTGAGGAGACAGTACATCGGCTCAGATCACATGGAATACAGGTTATCGTTCATACGATACTGGGACTTCCGGGAGAATCTGATGCAGATATCCTCGAGACGATGGACTATCTGAACGGAAGAGATATACAGGGTATCAAGCTGCAGCTGCTGCATGTACTTCGTGGGACGGATCTGGCGGATGATTATCTCGCCGGGAAGTTTCATGTTTACGAAAGAGAAGAGTATCTGAATCTGCTGATTGAGTGTCTGGAACATCTGGATCCTTCGATCGTGATTCACAGGATGACGGGAGACGGACCGGCGGATCTTCTGATTGCGCCTCTGTGGGCAAGCCGTAAGAGAGAAGTTTTGAATCTTCTGCATCATGAGATGAAGATACGGGGAAACTGGCAGGGCAGACAGTTCAGACATCAGACAGTATGAGAAGTATGAGAAAGAGGTGACTGAAATGGCAGAACCATTCACAACGTACAAGCTGATCGTCTTATATATGGCGAAACATGCAAAGGAAACACTGACAAATTCTCAGATTTCAGAATTTATACTTGACCGTGAATACACGGATTATTTTCAACTGCAAAAGGTGCTTTCGGAGCTGACCGAAACAGAATTACTCCGGAAACGTACAATCTCCAACAGCTCCTATTACGAACTGACGGAAGAAGGAGCGAAGACACTTTCTTATTTTGAGAAGGAGCTGTCCGGAGAAATTAAAAATGAAATAAAAGAATATCTGCAAAGTCATGGCGGACAGAGGCAGGAACGCATCCTGACACCGGCAGATTATTATACGACACCACAGGGCGCACATGCAGTGCGCTGTCAGATCATTGAGAAAGAATCGACGGTTCTGGATCTGACACTGGTAGCTCCGGGAAAAGAAGCGGCACAGGCCATCTGCAGTAACTGGCCGAAAAAGAGTCAGGAGATTTATGAGAACCTGATGGGCGAGCTGATCTGAGCTTCTCAGGCAATGAGAAAGGTAAATAATGATAAGCAAAAGGCGGGGAATTCATTCCCTGCCTTTAATTCTGTGCATATAAGCCTTGATCTCTTTTTCATAGCCGAGGTCTCCCGGTTCATAGAAACGCTCTCCCTGGATTTCGTCCGGGAGATACTGCTGTTCGACATAGTGGTTCGGATAGCTGTGGGCATATTTATAACCGATACCTTTGCCGAGCTTTTCGTGACCGTCGTAATGTGCATCCTGCAAGTGAACCGGTACAGTGGTGCGTGTGCGTTTTACGGAATCCATTGCGGCAAAGATTGCATTGACTGCAGAATTGCTCTTCGGGGCGCATGCCATATAGGTGACTGCCTGAGAGAGAATGATCTGTGATTCCGGCATACCGACACGCTCAACGACCTGTGCTGCGGCAACTGCGACAGAAAGCGCCTGTGGGTCTGCGTTTCCGATATCTTCGGAGGCAAGGATCATGATACGCCGTGCAATAAACTTGATATCTTCGCCGGCGTAGAGCATTTTGGCAAGATAGTAAACTGCAGCATCCGGATCGGAACCACGCATACTCTTGATAAAGGCGGAAATGATGTCGTAGTGGTTATCACCTTTTTTATCATACTGGACAACGCGCTTCTGGATACATTCCGAAGCAACTTCCAGCGTCAGGTGGATATGTCCGTCAGTACTCTTCGGGGTGGTGAGGATACCAAGCTCAACAGCGTTTAATGCGCTTCTTGCATCACCACCTGCCATATCGGCGAGAAAATCAAGAGCATCATTGTCGATCACAGCACCGTAATTGCCCATGCCCCTGTCACAGTCGTTGACTGCACGGAGAAGCAGCGTACGGATATTTTCGGTACTCAGGGCTTTCAGTTCAAAGATGATGGAACGGGAAAGAAGAGCCCCGTTGACCTCAAAGTATGGATTTTCGGTCGTAGCCCCGATGAGAATGATTGTTCCGTCCTCTACAAAAGGAAGAAGATAATCCTGCTGTCCCTTATTGAAGCGGTGGATCTCATCGATAAAAAGGATGGTCTTGCGTCCGTACATCCCAAGGTTATTCTGCGCTTCCTGTACAACCTGCTCCATGTCTTTCTTGCCGGCAACGGTGGCATTGATCTGGGTAAAATTGGCACTGGTCGTATTGGCAATAACTTTGGCGAGGGTTGTCTTGCCTGTGCCGGGCGGGCCGTAAAAGATGACAGAAGTCAGCTTATCGGCTTTGATAGCACGGTATAATAATTTGTCTTTGCCGACGATATGTTCCTGGCCGACCACTTCATCCAGCGTCGTCGGACGAAGACGGGAAGCCAGAGGTGATTCACGGTCAAGGGTTTTTGATTTGGCATATTCAAACAGATCCATAAGAGATCCTCCATTCTATTACATAAATGCGTACATTTGTTCTTATTATACTTGAGGCTGATAAAAAATTCAACAGAGTATCTACAAAATGAAAAAAAGGTAGTATACTGGTTATTGTTTACAGACAGCATACAAGAAAGACGAGGACAGATGAAATGAGATACGAAACCGTGATGGATCTGCATACACATACAATTGCAAGCGGTCACGCATATAATACGCTGCGCGAAATGGCAAAAGCAGCAGCAGACAGGGGACTTGAGATTCTGGGAATTACAGAACATGCGCCGATGATGCCGGGAACCTGCTATAATTATTATTTTCATAATCTGAAGACAGTTCCGAGGGAACTTTACGGAATACGACTTTTGCTGGGAGCGGAGCTTAATATCCTGAATCCACAAGGTGAGGTTGATCTGAAGGAAGAGGAACTTCGGGGAATAGACATCGGAATCGCCAGTCTTCATCTGCCGTGTATGAAACCGGGCTCACGTGAAGAGAATACAAGTGCCTATCTGAATGTGATGAAGAATCCATATGTCAATATTATTGGACATCCGGATGACGGGCGCTATGAAGTGGATTATGAAGCTCTCGTACAGGGGGCAAAGGAATATGGTAAGATTCTGGAAGTAAACAATCATTCACTTGTACCGACTTCATTTCGGCAGAATGCAAGGGAAAATGATATAAAGATGCTTAAATTCTGTATGAAATATCAGGTCCCGGTCGTGATGGACAGTGATGCACATTTTGACACACACATTGCGGAATTTGATGCGGCAAGGGGACTTCTGGAAGAACTGGATTTTCCGGAGGAGCTGGTTGTGAATCGTTCTGTGAATGCATTGAGGGGATATATTAATGCGTTAAAATAGTCCTTGCTTTTCGTATGTTAAAGTGTTAAAATACGATGTATATGAATAAGACACAAAACAGAAAACAAGACTAAAACAAAATGGAACCAAAGGAGAAGGGATCATGGGTAAAAAAATCAGAACAGAAGAGGTTGACCATTTATTTGAAGCAATCCTTTGTCTGAAGAATAAAGAAGAATGTTATACATTTTTTGAGGATGTATGTACGATTAACGAGCTTCTTTCTCTGTCACAGCGTTTTGAAGTTGCAAAGATGCTGACAGACAAGCGCACATATCTGGATATTTCTGAAAAGACCGGTGCTTCTACCGCGACGATCAGCCGTGTAAACCGTTCTTTGAATTACGGAAACGACGGTTATGAGATGGTATTTGCCAGAATGAAAGAAAAAGAAGCAGAAGGCAAGACAGAAGAATAAACGACATAATCAAAGAAAGATCACATAAGAAAAAGAGGAACAGATTATGGAGCAATGTAAACTCCGATAACCTGTTCCTTTTCTATTGTCTGTCTGAACTGTTCAGAAGTTGTTTTATTTCCGGGAGGTCATATACTGATAGACATCCGCGGAAATCTTTTGGATGGTTTCCTGTGCGCTTGAATTGTTCCGGATGTTGTTTGAGAGCACACAGAGGACATAGGGATGCTCCTTGTCAAAAACAATCGCAATGTCGTTTTCGACTACACCGAGACCGTCACCTGCAGAAAGTTCACCGGTTTTGTTGGCGGTTTCCACACCGGACGGAATGCTGGATGGGATTTTGCCGGTGCGTGTCTGAGCTTTCAGAAGTGTCAGCATGTCGGCGGAAGCATCTGCGTTTACCATGGTTCCGCTGTAAATGTCAGACAGGAGACGGCAGCAGTCGGAGGCACTTGTATAATTGTCATCGGTCGGGTTGGAAGCCAGAAATTCCCGCCCGAGATGTGTAGATGCATATCCGTGTTTCTGACAGAATTCATTTAAGACAGATGCGCCTTTCTGGAAATCCCCGCCGCCAAGTCTGCGTGCAAGCTCATTTGCGGCGTCGTTGTCACTGACCGTGATCATCTGGGTCAGGAGAGATTTCAGACTGTTTTCATAATCAGAAGAAGGTTCCGTCGCTCCGTCAGTGTAAACAAGTTTATCGAAGACAGCAGCCATGATGAAAGCTTTGATCACACTGGCAGACTGCATGGATACTTCTGCATTTACAGTACTGTAAGCATGGTCGCTCAGATCCATGGCAGCAATTGCCCAGGTTTCATTAGCTGCTTCAAGTGGATCGACATAAGTCTTTTCAAGTGTATCGGTCAGATCGGAAAGATGTTTTCCTGATCCGGTGAGATCAGATGCAACGATGTTGAAGTACTCATCAATTCCGTCGGCGATTCCTTTTGCCATTGTTTCGTGGTGGGAAGTATCGGTGATATACATGTCATCACTTTCATTGCTCATAAATCCCATTTCCAGGATCGCAACAGGTACAGTACTCCAGTTGGTACCGGTCATATTGTCAGCAGAGATCACGCCTTTGTTGGCAAGTCCGGTGGCAGAACAGTAGCTGTTTATGACACATTCGGCCAGAGTATTACTTTTTTCGATAAGGTCTGTATCAAGATACTGGTTGGCGCTGGTCGGTGCCATAGTAAGTGCTCCGGCAGCGGATGCGCTGTTGTCGCTGTTTGCATGGATGCGGACGGTAATATCTGCACCCTCAGAGGTGGCAAATTCCGCACGTTCTTTGTTGCTGATCGCTTTATCGTTGTCTTCTCGTGTCATGACGACTTTATATCCGCGGGAAGTCAGTTCCTTTTCAAGAACCAGAGATACCTGTAGATTTACTTCGTATTCCGGAACTTTGGAATAGTTGCCGGTGGTGCCGGTCGTCGCTTTGTTTTTGGTCTGGGAAGAGCCGGGAGCCATCGGTTCCTGTGCGCTCATGTCGACCCAGCTGCCCTGATGTCCCGGATCGATACATACGGTAAAGCCTGAGTTATCGGAAGTGGCGCGGGAGGCTGTATTTGCGGCTGACCAGTCAATTCCGGAAGAAACAGTATCTTCGTCGCCTTCTGAACTGTCAGAATCCGAACTGTCCGCATCATCGGCTGAATCAGTGGAATCTCCGCCGCCAAACACAGATGAAGAGGGAGCTTTGATCATAGCCTGTCCCTGCTCACTTTCATAAGTAGTTTCTGCTGAAGCCCAGATCGTAGCCGGAAGCAGAAAAATCAGGCATCCGGCGAGAAAAAGGGATAAAAATTTTCGCATTTTTGTATCCTCCTGATGAATTAATTTTACAGAAAGTAGTTTCATATATGATATAATATAATAAAAAATTTGACAAGAACAGTTAAGCGTTTGTCGAAAGAAAAAAGGGGGCTATACTATGAGGAAGAATCGTAAATGGATGAAACAGGCAGTGAGATCTCTGCTGGTGCTGATGCTTACATTTGTTCTGGCAGTACCGGTTATGGCAGAGGCAAAAGCAGTTGACTATTGTGCAGAAGATATGAATACGTATTCGGTTGCTGTTGCGAGCGGTTATCTGGCACTTCGTAATGCACAGGCATATAACGATGCCAATGAGATCGGGAAACTGTACAGCGGAGACACGGTAGATGTGATGAATGCAAGTGACAGTACTTACTGGTATGTTTATTCTCCGAAGCTTGATAAGTATGGTTATACGAACTGTAATTATCTTGCAAATTCTGCATACGAATGTAGTGTCCGTGTACAGAGCGGTTATCTGGCACTTCGTACAGAAAAAGCGTTCAAATCTTCTAACGAGATCGGGAAGCTGTATACCGGAGATACTGTACAGATTGCGGATTCCAGTGATAGTTCCTACTGGCTGGTATATGCACCCGGACTTGGCAAGGGTGGATATGTGAATAAGGATTATCTTGTTGACGCAGTCAGTGTGATCCGTAAGACCGTTAAGGTAACGAGCGGATATCTTGCTCTTCGAAGTGAGATGGCATATGATGACGAGAATGAAATCGGCAGACTGAACACCGGTGATATCGTACAGATTGCAGATTCCAGTGACAGTACTTACTGGAGAGTGTACTCTGAACGACTTGGAAAATTTGGTTACGTAAATAAAAATTACCTGCAGTGATGCAGGTAATTTTTTGCAGAAAGCAGGAAAGTTAAGTTTTGCATATTATTTCTTGGATTTGTGTTTCGGATCATGATCCGTCGAAGCACGAAGATCGTCGATCATCTGTTCAATGAGCATCTTTTTGACATAAACGTCAAAGCTTAAGAGACAGATAAAGGAAAATAACTTAAGAAAATCTTTGTCTTCTTCCGGCGCATCCTCAAAAGTCTCCTGTGCAATCTCATAACGTTCCAGCAGTTCTTTTTGGAGGGCCTCAATCTGGCCTTTTTCCATGCTGAATACTTCTGTGTAAATAGAAGTAAGATCCATGTTTCCTTCTGATTTAAAGTATTTGTCGGTCAGCGGTCCGAGCAGTGTATGGATATCGTTGATCGACAGAATGTTTTTAAAGTAGTAGATAAAGATCAGGACCAGCAGATGCTCTTTGGAATAACGCTTCTTCTCGGGGGAAGGGAGCAGATTATTCTTTGCGTAGTTGTTGATCATGGTCTTGGTGAGGATTTTGTCATCTTTATAACGCTTTGAATGTGCAAGCTGTGCTTCCATAAAGGTGGTTACCTGATCCATATAAAGATCTATATTCGGAATGTCCTCTGGCTTCACATAGCCGATTCCGGAAACGCGTTCCAGAATATTGCGAATGATAGATTCTGTAGTTACTGACATATATTCATCTCCTTTGCCTGGATGAGCAGGCAGAATGGTGATTCATCACCTATAGGCTTTATTATATAGTTTTAAATACTACTTGTAAATGGTTTTTTTAAAATTCCTTTACCCCGTGAGGGCTTTCATGTATAATAACAAAAGACATGAAAACATCAGTTCGACATACTGAACTGACCAATGAGAGACAGGAGAAATCTGATGAGCATATACGATACATTAAATGACCGCCAGAAGGAGGCGGTTTTCTATACAGAAGGACCGCTTCTGATCCTTGCAGGAGCAGGGTCGGGAAAGACCAGAGTACTGACGCACAGGATCGCATATCTGATTGCGGAGAAAGAAATCAATCCGTGGAATATACTCGCGATCACATTTACAAATAAGGCTGCGCATGAAATGCGTGAGCGTGTCGACCGGATCGCAGGCAACGTTGGTGGAGGCAGTGTGTGGGTATCCACTTTCCATTCTACATGTGTGCGCATTCTGAGACGTCACATCGATCGCCTTGGTTATGATAATAATTTTACGATCTATGATGCAGATGACCAGAAAACCCTGATGAAAGAAATCTGCCGCAAGATGAACATCGACACAAAGAAAGTCAAGGAACGCGCACTTCTGGCGCAGATTTCCCATGCGAAGGATGAGCTTCTGAATCCGGATGAGATGGAGATGAATGCCGGAGCAGATTTTAATCAGAAAAGAGCTGCTCAGGTTTATCGTGAATATCAGGCGGCGCTTCGAAGAAATAATGCGCTCGATTTTGATGATCTGATCGTAAAAACTGTTGAGCTGTTTCAGAACTGCGATGATGTACTGCAGACTTATCAGGAGCGGTTCCGATATATCATGGTTGATGAGTATCAGGACACGAATACTGCCCAGTTTAAGTTTATAAGCCTTCTTGCATCCAGATATGAAAATCTTTGCGTAGTAGGTGATGATGACCAGTCTATTTACAAGTTCCGCGGAGCCAATATCGGCAACATTCTGGGATTCGAGAGAGTATTTCCGAATGCAAAAGTCATCCGTCTTGAGCAGAATTATCGTTCCACACAGAATATTCTTAATGCGGCAAACGGTGTAATCTCCAATAATACCGAACGTAAAGAAAAGACTCTCTGGACGGAGAATCCGGAAGGGGAGAAGATACATTTCCGTCAGTTTATGAACGGCTATGAAGAAGCAGAATATGTTGTGGGTGATATTGCGAAGCGCCACCGTGACGGTATGGCAGATTACCATGACTGTGCAGTACTTTACCGTACAAATGCCCAGTCACGACTTTTTGAAGAAAAATGTCTGCTTGCCAATATTCCGTACAAGATCGTCGGTGGTGTGAATTTCTATGCACGAAAAGAAATCAAAGATCTTCTGTGTTATTTAAAGACTGTAGACAATGCAGCGGATGATCTTGCCGTACGACGTATCTTAAATGTACCGAAGCGTGGCATCGGTGCAACGACTGTCGGCAGGGTGCAGGATTATGCGGATATGATGAATATCAGTTTTTATGATGCCCTTCGTGTGGCGGAGGAGGTTCCGTCAATCGGAAGAAGCCTGTCAAAGATCGAGGGCTTTGTGACTTTTATTCAGTCATTAAAGAGCAAAGCACAGGCATATTCTGTGTCAGAACTTCTTGAAGAGATCATTGACCTGACCGGTTATGTGGATGAACTCAGAGCCGAGGATACTGATGAGGCAAGAGCAAGAATCGAAAATATTGATGAACTGATTTCCAAGACGGTTTCTTATGAAGAAGCCATGAAGGATGAAGAACGCGAAGCGACTCTGTCCGGCTTCCTTGAGGAAATTGCCCTGATAGCGGAGATTGATTCAGTTGATGAAAATCAGGATTATGTGATTCTGATGACTCTTCACAGTGCAAAGGGACTGGAGTTTCCGTATGTTTATCTTGCCGGTATGGAAGACGGGATGTTTCCAGGCAGCATGAGTATCTTTTCGGGAGATCCTTCCGACATGGAAGAAGAGCGTCGCCTGTGCTATGTAGGTATTACCCGTGCAATGAAAGAACTGACACTGACCAGCGCGCAGCAGCGTATGGTACGTGGGGAGACGCAGTATAACCGTGTATCCAGGTTTGTGAGGGAGATTCCGCGTGAACTGGTAGAACTCGGAAATACTGTGCAGGAACACAAACCGAAGATGCCGGAGACGAAATCTTCACTGAACAGTTATCTTCAGATGAAGAAGAATTTCCATACGAAGGCATTTCAGCCACAGAACTTCAAAGTGACCAAAGCGGATTCGCTTGATTACGGAGTCGGTGATACCGTGCGCCATGTCAAATTCGGTGTTGGCATCGTTAAAGATATCGTAGAAGGCGGCAGAGATTATGAGGTTACCGTAGATTTTGACCGCTTTGGTACAAAAAAAATGTTTGCAGCATTTGCAAAGCTGAAAAGAATATAACTTTTTTCTTAAGAATTCTTAATGTTTTCGTACTTTAGTTGCCTCACCTGTCAGGGAATGCTATACTGTTTTATATGAAAAACGAAGGGAGTACATTATGCAAAAGCTTTTAAAAGGTCTTACGAGAATACTCCCTGCTTATGGAGTTTTTCCGGTTATATTTTCTTTTGTATTTAATTGTCTTGTCTATTCAGGTTCAAGGATGATCGCAGGCGGATGGTATCATCACAATATCGAGACAGGCGTGGACAGAAGATTTCCTTTTGTCCCGGAGTTTCTGGTGATCTATTTTGGCTGTTATGTCTTCTGGGCTGTCAATTACATTCTTATTGCAAGGCAGGATCGGCGCAGTGTCTATCAGTTTTTTACAGGAGATTTTATATCGAGATGTATCTGCCTTGTGTTTTTTCTTGCATTTCCAACGACAAATACAAGACCGGTGATCACAGGGGGCGGTTTGTGGAATCAGGCAGCTCTGTGGCTGTATTCGATTGACGCGGCAGACAATCTGTTTCCATCCATCCACTGTCTGGTAAGTTGGTTCTGTTATCTGGGAATCCGTGGCAGGAAAGAAATTCCGCGCTGGTATCAGAGCGTGTCCATGGTAATTGCGATTCTGGTATTTGTATCCACACTTCTTACGAAACAGCATGTGATCGTAGACGTGGCAGGAGGAATCCTTCTTGCTGAATCCTGTTTCTTCATCGGAAGAAAGACAGATCTCTACAGGATATACGAAAGATTCGGCAGCAGGATCGAACAGAAAATTCGCAGGCTGACAGAAGGGTGAGCTACTTATGAAGAAAAATAAAAAAGTGATCTTCAACGGGGTCTTTCTGGTGGCTGTATTTGCACTTACCATCTACGGAGTATTTCATGGAGAAGATCTTGAATCTATGATGGATGCCATACGCAGTGCAGATAAGCGCTGGCTTGCACCCGGACTTGCGCTGGTTGCATTTTTTATCTGGGGCGAGTCGATCATTATGTGGTATATGATGCGTTCGTATGGAATCAAAGTAAAAAAGAAAACATGCTTTCTTTTTTCATCGGTGGGTTTTTTCTTCAGTTGTATCACACCGTCTGCAAGTGGCGGACAGCCGATGCAGGCATACTACATGAAAAAGAAAAATATACCCATACCGGTATCTGCCGTGATTCTTATGATAATTACGATTACATACAAACTGGTGCTTGTTGTGATCGGAATCGGCGTGGCGGTATTTGGAAGAGGATTTTTACATCAGTATCTTGAGGGGATACTTCCGGTATTTTATCTTGGACTTGCACTGAATATTTTCTGTGTGACTTTTATGACAATACTGGTATTTCATCCGCTCCTTGCAAGAACCTTTATGGTATGGGGACTTAAGATACTGGAAAAGCTTCACATTCTCCGCAGGAAAGACGGAAGATTTAAGAAACTGGAAGACTCTATGGATGCATACAGAGATACGGCGGCGTATCTCAAAACTCATTCCAAAGTGATCGCAAACGTAATTGGGATTACCTTTGTACAGAGAATGGCAATGTTTGCGGTGACCTGGTTTGTATACAGATCCTTTTCGCTGTCGGGAACAGGATTCTGGACGGTGCTGTTTCTGCAGGCGGTGATTTCTGTTTCTGTTGATATGCTTCCTCTTCCGGGTGGCATGGGAATCAGTGAAACACTGTTTCTGACGATTTTTACACCGGTTTTTGGAACACTGCTTTTACCGGGAATGGTTCTCAGCAGAGGACTTGGATATTATGGGGAGCTTTTGATCAGTGCTCTTTTTACCATCGTGGCACAGCTTACGATCGGACAGGAGCATGACAGCAAAGAGAAGGAGAGTTACGAATGATAGGATTTTATGATTATACGGTAGTGGTTACATATATCAGTCTTGTTTCTTCGATAGTGGGTATGTTCTGTGCAATCGATGGGAAACTTACGGTGGCAGTTTTCTGTCTGGCATTCTCCGGACTGTGTGATATGTTTGACGGAAAAATAGCGAGAACAAAGAAAGACAGGACAGACGACGAGAAATCCTTTGGCATTCAGATAGATTCTCTCTGTGATATTGTCTGTTTCGGAATTTTTCCGATCATCCTTGGATACAAACTTGGCATGTGCAAGCTTTACAGTATTGTTATACTTGCGTTCTATGGTCTGGCAGGCGTGATCCGTCTGGCATATTTTAATGTAATGGAAGCAAAGAGACAGAGTGAGACAAGCGAAAACCGTAAATATTATCAGGGACTTCCGATCACCTCGATGGCTGTGATCATGCCGTTTCTGTTTGTGGCATCTATGTTTTTTCCGGGATTCCGTTATTTTGTAGGATTGCTCCATGCTGCAATGCTGATCGTTGGATTTTTGTTTATACTTAATTTCCGTTTCCGTAAACCGACAAATAAAGAACTGGTTGTTCTGGTTTCGGTTGTGGCAGTAGCAGTCTTCTTTATTCTTTTCTATAAGGAAGCATGGTGGGCTCGTCATGGTGTTGTGACAAAACTGAAAGGAGTGGCTCCGTGAGCAGCTATACAGCAGACAGACAGGGACATATCTGTAAAAATGATTCCGGGCAGGACCGCCTTCTTGAGAAGATGTACGGCTGTGCACCTGGCAGGGCAGTATTAAAGCCACTGGTAAATCCGGTTTTATCTGAGCTTGGCGGCAGGATTCTTGATTCGCGTCTTTCGGCTCTGGCAGTACCGGCATTTATCCGTCATGCCGGAATCGACATGCGGGATTATGAAAAGAGAAAGTTCCGGTCGTACAATGACTTCTTTACAAGAAGGATCCGCGAGGGTGCGAGGCCGGTCAGTATGGTACCGGAGCATTTTGTAAGTCCGTGTGACAGCCGGGTGAGCGTCTATCCGATTGATGAAAATTGCCGGGTGAAAATTAAACACACCCCGTATACGGTTGCGGAACTTCTTAGAAATCCGGTACTTGCGAAGCGTTACGAGGGCGGTTATCTCTGGGTATTTCGACTCTGTGTAGATGATTACCATCGATATATTTATATTGATGATGGTTTTGAATCAAGGAGAGTGCACATTGATGGTGCGTTGCACACCGTCAATCCGGTGGCAAACGATGTTTATCCGATCTATAAAGAAAATACAAGAGAATATGCGCTGCTTAAAACTGTCAATTTCGGCACGGTCCTTATGATGGAAGTTGGTGCCCTGATGGTTGGCAGAATCGAGAATGTTCCGCTTCGGGGCAGAGTGAAGCGTGGTAAAGAAAAAGGCAATTTTGCTTTCGGAGGTTCTACGATCGTACTGATGACGCAGAAGGATCGTGTATTGCCGGATCCGGATATTTTCCTGAATTCCGAAAAAGGAATCGAAACAAGAGTACATCTGGGAGAAAAAATCGGTGTATCAGAAGTAAAAGATGATGGTGGTTACATCGGCGAAAATTTATGAGAAGATATGGTAAAATGAAGGAATTCGTGGTATACTATGACCTATAAATGAGTTTGAACGAGAGGAAGGTGCCCATCATGAATCTGAATCATTTATTACAGAACGAAAAAATTGAAGATTTACTTGCTGCCTTAAAGAAAAAAGAGGACGAAAAAGACAAAAATACAGTCCTTTGGGTACTGGCGATCATCGGTGCTGTTGCAGCAGTAGCAGGTATTGCGTTTGCAGTATATCGTTTCTTCGCTCCGGATTATCTGGAAGATTTTGAAGAAGATTTCGATGATGATTTTGATGATTATTTCGAAGACGAGGAAAAGTAAGAGTAGCATGAATCAGCAGCTCCGGCAGATAACCGGGGCTGTTTTACTGCTCTGTCAAAGACAGAGCAGCACGCTCCGCGAGGATGCGACTAGATGCAAGTGGAATATGTCTGCTAAAGCAGACTGCATCTAGCGCGCAAAGCATAACAAGTCACTCAAAGATTGAAGTAGTTGTGTAGTTTGAGGAGACTTGTCTGCTTTGATTTAAAATAAATGAGGAATAATTGAAATGAAAAAAGGTGAAATTTACGAAGGTGTAATAGAAAAGGTGGACTTTCCGAATAAAGGTTATGTCTGTATCGACGATCAGAAAGTGCTGATCAAAAACGGAATTCCGGGACAGAAGGTACGCTTTATGATCCAGAAAAAACGTTCCGGCAGAGCGCAGGGACGAATCCTTGAAGTTCTGGAAAAATCTCCTCTTGAGACAAGAGAGGCGGAGTGCAGCAATTTTCCGGCATGTGGTGGCTGCATGTATCAGACGATGTCTTATGAGAATCAGCTGGCAATGAAAGAAACACAGATAAAAGAACTGCTGGAGGATGCACTGGTACAGGGTGGTCAGGTAGATGAGAACGGTCTGGCGGATTTCGAATGGGAAGGCATCCATGGAAGTCCGATTGAGTTCGGCTATCGTAACAAGATGGAATTCTCTTTTGGAGATGAGTACAAAGACGGTCCACTTTCTCTGGGACTGCACAAGAAGGGTAGCACTTATGACATCTTAAATACGGATGACTGCAAATTGGTGCATAAGGATATGACTGATATTCTGACCTGTGTACGTGAGTTTTTCAGAGAAAAAGGAGCTTCTTATTACAGAAAACTGCAGCACACAGGCTATCTCCGACATCTGATGCTGCGCCGTGGTGTAACATCAGGTGAGATTCTTGTACATCTTGTTACGACCACGCAGGAGGAATATGATCTGGAACCACTGAAAGAACAGCTTCTGGCCCTTCCGCTGGAAGGAAAAATCGTCGGGATCATGCACATTCTCAATGATTCTCTTTCAGATGTCGTGCAGAGCGATGAGACAAGAATTCTTTATGGACAGGACTATTTCTATGAGACGCTGCTCGGACTGAAATTCCGAATCAGTACCTTTTCTTTCTTCCAGCCGAATTCCCTGGCGGCGGAAGTACTTTATAATATTGTAAGAGAATACATTCAGAATACCAGCGGTATGGAGGTATTTGACCTTTACAGTGGTACTGGTACGATCGCACAGCTTCTTGCGCCGGTGGCAAAAGAGGTGATCGGAGTAGAAATCGTAGAGGATGCAGTGGAAGCTGCAAGAGAAAATGCAAAGCTGAACGGGCTGGACAACTGCCGTTTCATTGCAGGCGATGTTCTGAAAGTGTTGGATGACCTGACAGAAAAGCCGGATGTGATCGTGCTGGATCCGCCGCGTGATGGTATTCATCCGAAAGCACTGCCGAAGATCCTTTCCTACGGTGTAAATCGTATCGTATATGTTTCCTGTAAGGCGACCAGTCTCGCACGTGACCTGGAGGCATTTCTTGCAGCAGGCTATCGTCTGGAAAAGGCATGCTGCGTAGATCAGTTCTGCGAAACCGTATGGACAGAGGCAGTAGCCCTGCTTGTTAAAGAATAAAAAGAAAAATTCCCGGAGTATCTGGATGGTATTCCGGGAATTTTTACGTTATAGGAAATTATTACGTAACCAAATATCTGATAAAATTCTTGAAAATTTATCGGAAATATATTGACATATGTGACCGGAATGTTATAATACAATCAAACATATGAATGATTGTTCATATGAAAGAGCGAAAGAAAAGAATAAGCATATAAAAGGAGAATCCCACTATGAAGAAATCTTACAAAATCGAAGTTGACTGTGCAAACTGTGCAAACAAAATGGAAGAAGCAGCAAAGAACACTGCAGGTGTTAAGGATGCAACCGTAAACTTTATGATGCTGAAAATGAACGTAGAATTCGAAGAAGGACAGGATCCGAAGAGTGTTATGAAAGAAGTCCTCAAGAATTGCAAGAAGGTTGAAGACGACTGCGAAATTTATTTATAAGAATGAACCTGATTACTCTGCTGCGGCTGCGGCAGGGCGATTTTCAAAAAGGAGAGAAAAGAGATGAATAAAAAGCAGAAAAAAATGCTGACACGTATTATCATAGCAGCGGCACTGCTGATCGTTCTGCATTTCATTCCGATTACAGGAATTCCGAGATTCATCTGTTATCTGGCGATTTATCTGGAAATCGGATATGATATTTTGAAAAAAGCTTTCAAAGGAATCAAAAACGGTCAGGTGTTTGACGAAAACTTCCTGATGGCGATTGCCACAGTCGGCGCTTTCGGACTGGCAGTTTATGAGAAGAGTGGAGATTATAATGAGGCAATCGCCGTTATGCTCTTTTACCAGATAGGTGAACTCTTCCAGAGCTATGCAGTAGGCAAAAGCCGTCGCAACATCAGTGAACTGATGGATATCCGTCCGGATTATGCAAATATCGAAAAAGACGGCAAACTGGAACAGGTTGATCCGGATGAAGTAGAAATCGGTTCCATGATTGTAGTACAGCCGGGTGAAAAAGTGCCGATCGACGGTGTGATCATTGAAGGAAGTACAACTCTGAATACAAGTGCCCTGACCGGTGAGAGCCTTCCGAGAAATGCAAAACCGGGAGATGAGATCATCAGCGGATGTATCAATATGACAGGTGTGCTGAGAATCCGTACTACAAAAGAGTTTGGTGAATCTACTGTATCCAGGATTCTGGAACTTGTCGAGAATTCCAGTTCCCGTAAATCCAGATCCGAAAACTTTATTTCAAAATTTGCACGATATTATACGCCGGCAGTCTGCTATGGTGCGCTTGCCCTTGCGTTACTGCCGCCGATTGTAAATCTTCTTTTCCTCCACAATCCTGCGCAGTGGGGACAGTGGGTCTACCGTGCGCTGACCTTCCTGGTAATCAGCTGCCCGTGTGCACTTGTTATCAGTATTCCGCTCAGTTTCTTTGCGGGAATCGGTGGTGCAAGCAATGCCGGTGTCCTGGTCAAAGGATCAAACTATCTGGAAACACTGGCACAGACAAAATATGTTGTATTTGACAAGACAGGTACTCTGACAAAAGGTGTGTTTGAAGTTGCCGGTGTGCATCACAATACTATGGAAGAAGCAAAAATCCTTGAATATGCCGCACTTGCAGAAAGCTTTTCCACACATCCGATCAGCCGCAGCCTGAAAACTGCTTATGGCAAAGAAATTGATCAGAATCGTGTAACAGATGTAGAAGAAATCAGTGGAAATGGTGTTACCGCAAAAGTAGACGGAGTTTCTGTGGCAGTCGGCAATGCAAAACTGATGAAACGTATCGGAGTAGAGGCAGTCGAATGTCATCAGGTAGGAACGGTCATTCATGTGGCAATCAACGGTGCTTATGCAGGACATATCCTGATCGCTGATGTGCCGAAACCGACATCAAAAGAGGCAATCGCAAATCTTAAGAAACACGGCATCAAAGAGACAGTTATGCTGACCGGAGATATCGATAAAGTTGCACAGCAGGTAGCCGGTGAACTGGGCGTGGACCGTGTATACAGTGAACTTCTGCCGGCTGATAAAGTAACAAAGGTAGAAGAACTCCTTGCAAAAAAGACAGCGAAAGAAAAACTTGCCTTTGTTGGTGACGGTATCAACGATGCACCGGTACTTTCCAGAGCCGATATCGGTATCGCGATGGGAGCGCTTGGCTCAGATGCTGCGATCGAAGCCGCCGATGTCGTCCTGATGGATGATGATCCGCAAAAAATCGTCAAAGCGATCCGCATTGCGAAGAAATGCATGCGTATTGTTTATGAAAATATTTACTTTGCAATCGGTATCAAGGTAATCTGCCTGATTCTCGGCGCAGTTGGTATTGCCAACATGTGGGTTGCAATCTTTGCTGATGTCGGAGTTATGGTAATTGCTGTCCTGAACGCGATAAGAACCCTTTTTGTAAAGAAATTGTAACTACAGGTTACAAAGATGGGTTGAAAGAAAGAGAGATATATATGACAGAAGAAAGAGAAGAATTAAGCTGTGAATGTCAGGAAATCCATGAAGACCTTCTGAAGATCGTAAATGAAACCATGCCGGACGAGGAAGAATTGTATGATCTGGCAGATCTGTTCAAGGTATTTGCAGACTCTACCCGTATCCGCATTCTGTTCGTGTTATTTGAATCAGAAGTGTGTGTCTGCGATCTTGCGAAAGTCCTGAATATGACACAGTCCGCAGTTTCCCATCAGCTTCGCATCCTGAAGCAGAACAAGCTGGTGAAGAACCGCAGAGAAGGAAAATCTATTTTTTATTCCCTTGCAGATGATCATGTACGAACGATCATCTCAATGGGAAGAGAACATATTCTGGAGTAAAGTATGGATTATTTGTCAAAGAATGTAGCGGCAAATTTAAAAAGAATAAGAAAGTCAAAATGCATGAGTCTGGACCAGACCGCAGAACAGACCGGAGTCAGCAAAAGCATGCTTGCACAGATAGAGAGAGGGACTGCCAATCCCTCTCTTGGCGTACTCGGAAAGGTCACAAGTGGACTTCGAATCGAATTTCAGGAGTTGATACAGCCGCCCCGGGAAGACTGTCTCCTTGTAACTCCACAGGAACTGCTGCCGACCAAAGAGCTGGAAGGGCAATACCGGGTATGGACCTGTCTGCCGTATGAAGACACAAGACTTGTAGAGGTATACCGGATTGAAGTGGAGCCGGGCGGGGTTTATGTCAGCGGAAGCCATGGCGAAAAGACACGGGAGTATCTGGCGGTCACGGAAGGAGAACTGACAGTGGAATGCCACGGGCAGAGTTATTGCATTCATAAAGACCAGATATTTAAATTTGAGACCGACCAGGAGCATGTATATAAAAATACAGGCAGCGAGAAAGCCTGTTGCACTTGCTTTTTCCTTGATTATCATGGAAAATAGAAGAAAGCACCGGAAGGTTATTTATGTCCGAAAGAAACATCGGAACAGAAAAGGGGACAGCATATGATAAAAGCAGTTATATTTGATCTGGATAATACATTATACAGCTATGATGCGAATCATATTTACGGTATGGAAGCACTGGCAGGCTACTGCAGGGAAACATTCGGCATAACAGAAGAGGAGACGCGTGAATATTACAGAAAAGCCGGATATATTATGGCGAACAGGATCGGTACAGATACCGCTGCGATCCACAGCCGTATGCTGCGTCTGCAATGTATGATGGAACTGCTGGAAAAGTCTCTTTTTCCGCATGTGCAGAAGATGTATCATATTTACTGGGATGCATTTCTTCAGCATATAGAACCAAATCCGGGAGTCCTGGATTTCCTTATGGAACTCAGAAAAAGAAAGATACGCATCGGAATCGGTACAGATATGACAGCCTATATCCAGTACAAAAAACTCGAAGCGATCGGTGCGGAGGTCTATATTGATTTTATGGTTACCAGTGAAGAAGCCGGTGTGGAGAAACCACATTATCATTTATTTGAACTCTGCGTGGAAAAAGCAGGTGTCCGGGCGGAAGAGTGTGTATTCATCGGAGATAATGTGAAGAAAGACATAGAAGGTGCATGGGAGAGCGGCCTTAGAGGTATCTGGTATACGCAGGAAAAAGAACCAACGGAACGCAGATATTTCCCGACACTGCGCTCATTTACAGAAATTAATGTGGATGATTTCCTTGCGCAGCAATAAGAGTGCAGAATGGTCGGGAAAAGAAAATAGAATAATATAGAAAAACGTTTTGTGCAATATAATGCACAGAATGAATGGCTGTAAATATAACCTGAAAATTCAAAAAGTCTTTTAAAATCAGCAAAAATCTTTTTTGTAAAAATACTATTGACAAACAATACTGTCAGTGATATTGTAATGTTGTACAAAATAATACACAAAAAATTAAGCAAAGGCGCTTACCGGAAACGGAAATCTGCCTTTGCTTTTTTTATTTTAAGGATACAGGGAGGAATCAGCCATGAAATTAAAAGACACAGGATTAACTTTTCAGGACATCAAAGACAAAGTAAACAAGTATATGATCGAGACTTATGAGCGTTTTGATTTTCTTGCTGAAACAGCAGAAGGCATGTATATCTATGATGAGAACGGAACACCATATCTTGACTTTTATGCAGGTATTGCAGTAAACAGCGCAGGAAACTGTAACCCGAAAGTAGTGGCAGCGGTAAAAGACCAGGTAGAAGATATTATGCATACATTCAACTATCCATACACGATTCCGCAGGCATTACTTGCCGAGAAAGTGTGCGAGACGATCGGCATGGACAAGATCTTTTATCAGAACTCCGGTACAGAAGCAAACGAAGCGATGATCAAAATGGCACGTAAATATGGCATAGAAAAATACGGACCGAACCGTTACCATATCGTAACTGCAAAGATGGGCTTCCATGGAAGAACCTTCGGTGCCATGTCCGCAACCGGTCAGCCGGGAAACGGATGTCAGGTTGGTTTCGGACCGATGACATACGGATTCTCCTATGCACCGTATAATGATCTGCAGGCATTTAAAGATGCATGTACCGAAAACACCATTGCAATCATGGTTGAACCGGTACAGGGAGAAGGCGGTGTACATCCTGCAACAATGGAATTTATGCAGGGACTTCGTAAATTCTGTGATGAGAATGATATGCTTCTTCTGATCGATGAGGTACAGACCGGATGGTGCAGAACCGGTGCAGTAATGTCTTATATGAACTACGGAATCAAACCAGATATCGTTTCCATGGCGAAAGCACTTGGCGGCGGCATGCCGATCGGTGCGATCTGTGCGACAGCAGAAGTTGCAAAAGCATTTTCGGCAGGTTCCCACGGAACTACATTCGGCGGACATCCGGTAAGCTGTGCGGCAGCACTTGCAGAAGTTAACGAACTTCTTGACAGAGATCTTGCAGGAAATGCGAAAAAAGTTGGTGACTACTTTGCATCCAAACTGGAAAAACTTCCACATGTAAAAGAAGTAAGACATCAGGGACTTCTGGTTGGTGTGGAATTTGATGATACAATCGGTGGTGTAGATGTAAAACACGGCTGCCTGGATCGCAAACTTCTGATCACAGCGATCGGAGCACATATCATCCGTATGATTCCACCGCTTATCGTGACAGAAGAAGACTGCGACAAAGCAGTTGCGATCATTGAAGATACGATCAAATCCCTGGAAAAATAAATAAGAACGAAAAAGTGACAAGGGCGTCGCGAATCATTATAAGTGGTTCGCGCGCTTTTTTCTATTAAGAGGAAATGAATAACAAAATTCGTGTGAGGGGAAATCGGTATGAGACATCTGGTAATAACGATTGGCTGTGAATACGGCGCCAAAGGTAATGCCATAGGCAGAAAAATAGCAGAAGACCTCAATATCAAATTTTATAATCGTGAACTCGTGGACGAGATCATCGAAGAGGTCGGAATACCAAAAGAAATTATGGAAAAAGTTGAAGAAGGCGGCACGATCGCAGGTAAAGGTGCAGAGGGTGATGTCAGAGGATCCTTTTCAAAATATGCGGATCTGACAGATCGTGCGATTCATGTGCAGAAGCAGATTATCCGCAAACTGGCAGAGAAAGAATCCTGTGTGATCATCGGACGTTCTGCGGATTATATTCTCAAAGATTCCGATAAGATCAATCTTCTGAGGGCATTTATCTATGCTCCGGATGATGTAAGAATTCACAATATTATGGAGAGCCATAATCTTACAGAGAAGGATGCCAGAATTCTGCTTCTGGAAAAAGATAAACGATATCACAAACGTCATCTGGCACTGACAGGAAGCAACCGTGGTGACCGTCACAATCGAAATATCCTGATTGACAGCTCTTATCTTGGGATAGAGGGAACAGCAGATTACATCGAGGAACTTGTCAGAAGAAAATTCGGAAGCGGGGAGGAATGAGTCTATGGGACAGAAAAAATCAGAATTTGATAAAGTATTCAGTGCATGGGATATTCTTGTGATCGCTTTCGGAGCTATGATCGGCTGGGGCTGGGTCGTATCTTCCGGAACATGGATCGATGCAGGCGGTGTTGTCGGTGCAGCACTTGCATTTGCGATCGGCGGTGTCATGATCTTTTTTGTCGGTCTTACATACGCAGAACTGACGGCTGCCATGCCACAGTGTGGCGGGGAACATGTATTCAGTTACAAGGCAATGGGGGCGACGGGTTCTTTTATCTGTACATGGGCAATTGTTCTCGGATATGTCGGTGTTACCTGTTTTGAGGCATGTGCATTTCCGACGATCATTACCTATCTGTGGCCGGGATTCCTCAAAGGTTATCTTTATACGGTAGCAGGATTTGATATTTATGCATCCTGGCTGATCGTGGCAATTATCGTAGCATTTTTCATTATGATGATCAATATCCTGGGGGCAAAAACAGCAGCAGTACTCCAGACTGTTCTGACCTGCATAATCGGTGGCGCAGGAATCCTTCTGATCGTAGCATCAGTGATTAACGGTAATATAGACAATCTGCAGGGACAGATGTTTATGGGTGAAACAACGGGAACAATGGCAAAAAATGTATTGAAAGTTGCCGTTATCACACCGTTTTTCTTTATTGGTTTTGATGTTATCCCGCAGGCGGCAGAAGAAATCAATGTACCGCTTAAAAAGATAGGTAAGATGATGATCCTGTCTGTTGTACTGGCAGTTGTATTTTATTCTTTCGTAATTTTATCTGTAGGATATGTCCTGAACCCGGCGGAAATAGCACTTTCCCAGAGTACGACAGGCCTTGTTACCGCGGATGCCATGGCGAAAGCTTTTGGAACATCCGTGATGGCGAAAGTCATCATTGTAGGCGGTATGTGTGGTATCGTGACTTCATGGAACTCCTTTATGATCGGTGGTTCCCGTGCTTTATACTCCATGGCAGAATCCTACATGATTCCGAAGGTGTTTGCAAAACTTCATCCGAAGCACAAAACACCGGTAAATGCACTGATTCTGATCGGTATTCTTACCATGCTTGCTCCTTTTGCAGGACGTGTCATGATGGTGTGGATCTGTGACGCAGGAAACTTCGGCTGCTGTCTTGCATACTGTATGGTTTCGATTTCATTCCTGATTCTTCGGAAAAAAGAACCGGATATGCCAAGACCTTACCGTGTTCCGGCGTACAAATTTGTCGGAACCATGGCGGTGCTCCTTTCTGGATGTATGGTACTCGTATACTGTATTCCTGGTTCCGGCGGTACTCTGATCATGCAGGAATGGATGATGGTTGGTGCGTGGAGCCTGCTTGGAATTGTGTTCTTTGCAGTCTGCAAACTGAAATATAAAGAAAAATTCGGCAGTCTTATTGAGATCATTTCTGATGAGGATGCAGCATCTCTGATGCCGGAGGCTGATGATAAAGAACTTGATCTGGTTATTGATGCAGCAATTGATCGTGTACTCTCGAGAATGCCGGCATGACGTCAGATAAAAATAGATATAAAATGAGAAAAGAGGCATATTATGAATCCGTTTGAATTTTTTATACCACAGAATATTATCGTTGGGGCAGGTACGCTTGTGCGGCTTCCGGAATGTGCACAGAAGCTGGGAGGAACCCATGCCATGCTGCTGTCAGGACCGACACTTCGTAAGATGGGAATTGTGGATAAAGCAGCAAAATATCTCGAAGATGCCGGCATGAAGGTGGATATCTTTACGGAAATAGAAGCAAACCCGTCAGTAACGACTGTAGAAAAGGCAACAACTGCATTTAAAGAAGCCGAGGCAGATTTTATTGTGGCGCTGGGCGGCGGCTCTCCGATGGATGTTGCCAAGGCTGTCGGTGTAACCGCAAAATACGGTGGCAGCATTACAGAATATGAAGGGGCACATAAAGTACCTGGAAAAATTATTCCACTCATTGCGATCCCGACGACAGCAGGCACCGGTTCAGAGGTCACTGCGTTTTCGGTTATCACAGATCACAGCAGAGATTATAAACTGACAGTATTCAGTTATGAACTTTTTCCTTCTTATGCAATACTGGATCCGGAGCTTCTGACATCTGCGCCGGCCTCTGTGGCGGCAGCATGTGGAATCGACGCATTTATTCATGCAGAAGAGGCATATGTTTCTACAGCAGCCTCTCCGTTTTCGGATGCCATGGCTGAGAAAGCGATGGAACTGATCGGTAAAAATATCCGCCGGTTTGTCGCAAGACGTACAGATCTGGAGGCAGCAGAGGCAATGCTGACCGGTTCGCTTTTTGCCGGAATTGCTTTTTCCTTTGCACGTCTTGGAAATGTACATGCAATGAGCCATCCGGTAAGTGCTTTCTTTGATGTACCACATGGAGTGGCAAACGCAGTACTGCTTCCGGTGATCGCAGAATATAATGCACTGGCAGATCATGGCAGATATCTGACCATCTATAATTATATCAGTCCGATTTCGGCATATGAGGATGAATTTGAGCCGTTGATGCTGGTAGATGCAATCCGTGAACTGAATGAAGATATCGGAATTCCGGCAGATCTGACAACAGCTATCCGCCAGGCGGCCAAAGGAAAAGAAGTATCAGAGGATGAGATTGAAAGTAAAATCGATGCGATGGCAGATGATGCCATGAAGAGTGGAAATATTGCTGTAAATCCACGTTCTTCGCGAAAACAGGATATTGTTGCGCTGTATTACAAGGCATTATAAAAGATAAATATGCCGAAGATAAACGTTTTGTAAAAGTAAGACGTACAGATGTAGTCCATATGTGGAAACATCGGTATGTCTTCTTTTATTTACAGAGAATTGCTATACAACTGTCCTGTGACATGCTATACTTTGGAGCAGATAAAACAGCCGAAGATCCGCAGGAGGGATAGGATGAATCTTTTTGAATTATATAATGTACTGAAAGACGGACAGAAGGGAAGAAATAATTTTCTGGTGACCGTGATACAGGGAAATGGGACTGGAAGCAGATATTTCCTGGCGGACGGAGAAGTGAAAGCACAATGCGGCAGCGGAGACATAGAGACAGAACGGCTGCGGGAACTGGTGCAGCCGGGGGAGAGTGGTATTGCAGAAGCAGATGGGAGAAGATTATTTGTGGAATCACTGAAACAGCCGGCAC
>OLRW01000621.1_pt1 | contig 27896 bp, 19 predicted proteins | sample 1672701 | NCBI WGS metagenome assembly OLRW01 (sample SAMEA3136715, study PRJEB25190) | human gut metagenome | biome: human gut; feature: human-associated habitat; material: faeces | place: Austria | collected 2013
CGGCTCCAGCTCACATAGCGGGGAGCCTCGTCGCAGCCAAAGCGGAGGTAGCTGTTGGGCAGGGGGTTGGTAAAGGCGGTCAGCTCCCGGCTGTGGGCCAGCACGCCCGCCATAAAGCTGCCCGGGATACTGTCCGGGGCAATGTCGCCCTCAAACAGGTTGTGGCCGTCCATGGAGAGGGAAAGGTTGATGTGCAGGCCACTGCCCGCCTGGTCCGGCAGGGGCTTGGGCAGGAAACTGGCGTGCAGGCCGTTACTGGCGGCCACCGCCCGGACGATCTGCTTGAACATCATCACGTTGTCGGCGGTCTTGAGGGGGCCTGCGTAGTGGCAGTCGATCTCGTTCTGGCCGTTGCCGTTCTCGTGGTGGCTGTGCTGGGGGGCCATGCCCATCTGCTCCATGGTCAGGCAGATGTCCCGGCGCAGGTTTTCACCGGCGTCCAGCGGGGCTACATCAAAGTAGCCGCCAAAATCAATGGGCACCCGGGTGGGGCGGCCATGGTCGTCGTTTTCAAACAGGTAAAACTCACATTCGGCACCCACGTTGCAGGTCAGGCCCAGCCGTTTGAAGCGGCGGTTTATGTCCCGCAGAAAGCCGCGGCAGTTGCCGCCAAAGGGGGCGCTGTCCGGTTTTTCCACATCGCAGAAAAACTGCATCACCCGGCCCTCGGTAGAACGCCAGGGCAGGATGCACATGGTGGACAGGTCCGGGCGGAGGACAAGGTCGCTCTCCTCCACATGCATAAAACCGGCAATGGCACTGCCGTCAAAGCAGACGCCGTCCTCCAGGGCCTTGGTCAGGTCGCTGGCCAGCACGGCAATGTTTTTCTGGTTGCCAAAGATATCACAGAACGCAAAGCGGACGAATTTGACGTTGTTGTCCTCCACAAAATCAAGCACGTCCTGCTGAGTCGTATAGCTCATAACACACCTCCGCGCTGCAGAGAACCACGCCCCGCAGCGGATCATCATGGTATTTGCTGACGAAATTGGAAAAGGCTGAAACTTCCCACAAAAACGCCTAAAGGCCTGCTCCGATCAGGAAGCAGGTCTTTAGGCTGGTGTAAGAAATAGGAAAAGGAGAATGGCAGATTACTTACAGCCTCACCGATGCAGGATTACCGAAACAATCAGACGTAATAGAGCATCTTGCTGTAGCTGGGCAGGGGCCAGTAGTCCTCGCCGCAGATGGTCTCGGCATCGTCTGCCGCGGCACGCAGGGCGTCCATGGCGGGGATGACGTCAGAGTGGAAAGCAACGGCCTTCTCGGTCTCAGTGGGCAGAGCCTTGGCGGCATCCACGGCAGCCTGCAGGGTGTCGATGGCGTCACTCATGGCGTCGGCGTCGGCGGAGAGCTTCTGCAGGGTCTTGGTCTCGCTGCGGACGCTGATGGCCTCGCTGACGGCCAGCTTGGAGGCAGCCGTGTTGGCAACCTCGCTCATGTAGGAGTTGACAGCGGGCAGCAGCTGCTTGCGGGCCATCTCCAGCATGGTCAGGGCCTCGATGTTGATGATCTTGGAGTAGTGCTCCATCTCAACTTCGTAGCGGCTCTCCATCTCGACCTTGGTCAGGACGCCGAAGTCCTCCATCAGGGCGATGTTCTTCGGCTCGATGAGGGCGGGCAGAGCGGCGGGGGTGTTCTTCTTGTTGGGCAGACCGCGCTTTGCTGCTTCCTCTTCCCACTCGGCAGTGTAGCCGTTGCCGTTGAAGATGACGCGGCGATGGTCGCGGATGGTGCGCTTGACGAGGGCGATGGCGGCGCTGGTAAAGTCGTCGGCCTTCTCCAGCTCGTCAGCGTAGCCCTTCAGCTCCTTGGCGACGGCGGTGTTCAGGATGGTGTTGCAGTCGCTCAGGTTCTCGGCGGAGCCGGGCATACGGAACTCAAACTTGTTACCGGTGAAGGCAAAGGGAGAAGTACGGTTGCGGTCGGTGGTGTCCTTGCTGAACTTGGGCAGGACATCGACGCCGAGGTCCATCTTCATCTTGACGGGGCCGGCGTAGGGAGAATCGGAAGCGATGGCGTCGATGACGGCTTCCAGCTCTTCGCCCACGAAGATGGAGATGATGGCCGGAGGTGCCTCGTTGGCGCCCAGACGGTGGTCGTTGCCGGGGGTGGCGACGGAGGTACGGAGCAGGTCGGCATACTCATCGACAGCCTTGATGACGGCGGCGAGGAAGACCAGGAACTGCAGGTTCTCCATGGGGGTGTCGCCCGGGTCCAGCAGATTCTCGTGGGTGGTGGACATGGACCAGTTGTTGTGCTTGCCGCTGCCGTTGACGCCCTCGAAAGGCTTCTCGTGCTGCAGGCAGACCAGACCGTACTTGGGGGCCAGCTTCTTCATCATCTCCATCGTCAGCAGGTTGTGGTCGATGGCGACGTTGGTGGTGTCGAAGATGGGGGCCAGCTCATGCTGGCAGGGAGCTACTTCGTTGTGCTTGGTCTTGGCGGGGATGCCCAGCTTCCACAGCTCTTCGTCCAGCTCCTTCATGAAAGCGGAGACCTCGGGGCGGATGACGCCGAAGTAGTGCTCTTCCAGCTCCTGACCCTTGGCGGACGGTGCGCCGAAGAGGGTGCGGCCGGTGAGGATGAGGTCCTGACGGGCCTCGTAGTCTTCCTTCTTAATAAGGAAGTACTCCTGCTCGGGGCCGACGGTGGTGGAGACGTAATCCACGTCCTTGCCGAAGAGCTTCAGGACGCGGATGGCCTGATTGGACAGCGCGTTCATGGAGCGCAGCAGGGGAGTCTTCTTGTCCAGCGCCTCGCCGGTGTAGCTGACGAATGCGGTGGGGATGCAGAGGACGTCGTCCTTCACAAAAGCGAAGCTGGTGGGGTCCCATGCGGTGTAGCCGCGGGCCTCACAGGTGGCGCGCAGGCCGCCGGAGGGGAAGGAAGAGGCGTCGGGCTCGCCGCGCACCAGCTCCTTGCCGTTGAACTCCATGATGGCGGTGCCGTCGCCCACGGGGGAGACGAAGCCGTCATGCTTCTCGCTGGTAATGCCGGTCAGCGGCTGGAACCAGTGGGTGTAGTGGGTGGCACCCAGCTCCATAGCCCAGCGCTTCATGACGCTGGCCACGACGTTTGCCACCTCGATGTCCAGAGGTGCGCCCTTGTGCAGGGTCTTCTCGAGGCTCTTGTAGGTAGCGCTGGGGAGGCGCTCCTTCATGACGTGCTCGTTGAACACCTTGCTGCCGTAGATCTCCATAACATTTGCTGCCATAAATCCTACTCCTTACTTGAATTGAAATACTTCAGCTGGTCGCGGATTTTCACGCGGAAAGAGGCGGGCTCTCCCGCGAAATATCGGGTTAAACGAAACGACGCTGCGAGTCAGGAGGTGACTCACAGCGTCGTTGCTGTCTATGCGATGATTATAGCCGAACGGGGCGAAAAACGCAATAGACAGATTTGACGATTCTGCACAAACTGACTCCCGATTTTTTGGAGTATTGCGCGGATGGTATGACTATTAGATGACCTGAAACAGGAAAAACTTCAGATAGTTCGTCTCCGGCACGCCCCAGAGGATGGGGTGGTCGGGGGCCTGCTGGCGCACTTCGATTTGGCGCAGCTGGCGGTGAGCGTCCTTTGCGGCGGAGCGCAGCATCCTGATGAACAGCTCCTCGGTGGCGAAATGAGAGCAGCTTGCTGTGGCGAGGTAGCCGCCCCGGGGCAGAAGCTTCATGGCCCGGTAGTTGATCTCCTTGTAGCCCCGCATGGCGTTTTCCACCGTGCGGCGGGCTTTGGTAAAGGCCGGCGGGTCGAGGATGATGAAATCGTAGGGATGGCCTTCTTTTTCGAGGCGGGGCAGAAGCTCGAAGGTATCCTCGCAGAGGAAATCCATGTTGGTCAGGCCGTTGCGCTCCGCGTTCCGCTGGGCCATGGCGATGGCGTCGGCGCTGATGTCCGCTGCCGTGACCCGGGCTGCGCCGCCGCTGGCTGCGTTGAGGGCAAAGCTGCCGGTGTGGGTGAAGCAGTCCAGCACGGTGTGGCCGGCGGCGAGGCGGGCGACTGCCCGGCGGTTGTACTTCTGGTCGAGGAAGAAGCCGGTCTTCTGGCCGTTCTCGAAATCGACGTGGTAGTAGACGCCGTTCTCGCAGATCTCGGTCTGGGTGGAGGCGGGGTGGCTCTCACCCGGCAGCTCGAACCAGCCCTTGCTCTGCTCGAGGCCCTCTTTGGCACGCAGGGCCTCGTCGTTCCGCTCGTAGATGCCGTCGATGGTCTGGCCGTCGGCCCGCAGGACTTCGGCGAGGAGGGGGAAGAGGACAGGCTTCAGCTTTTCCATGCCGACGCTGAGGGTCTGGGTGACGAGGATGTTGTTGAAGCGGTCCACGGTCAGGCCGGGGAACTGGTCGGCCTCGCCGAAGATGACCCGGCAGGCCGAGAGGTCGGCAGGCTCGAGGACGGTCTTGCGGTAGGCCCAGGCGTACTCGACGCGGCGGCGCCAGAAGCTGGCGTCGAAGGTGTCGTTGGCGTTGCGGGAGATGAGGCGGACGCGGATCTTGCTCTTGAGAGAGACGAAGCCGGTGCCGAGGTAAGCGCCCTTCGGGCTCACCACGTCGGCGAGGGTTCCGTTTTCAGGCTCTGTCTCCGGGAACTCGAGGATGTCGTTCTCGTACACCCACGGATGCCCGCCCACGAGGCTGGCCTCGGCTTTTTTGTTTACTTTATAAATAGGATAGCTGCGTTCTGATTTCATACTGTGAACTCCTTCTGTTAAAGGCTCTCCCTTTGGGAGAGCTGGCGCGGAGCGCCTGAGAGGGCAAGCGTGTGACAAAAGAGACGGAATACAGCGATAGTCAAAAGCCTTTATCAGAGCGATGCTATCGCTGTGTTCAGACATCTCCGTCAGCGTCCTTGCCCTCTCCGTCACCTTCGGTGACACCTCTCCCAAGGGGAGAGGCTTTGACAAAGGGAAAGCGCCTATGCAAAACAAAAGCGCCCCATAGCAAAGCTGCGGGGCGCATAGATCATGCTCCACGCTCTGCTGAAAGGTATAAAAGGGTACACTTTGAGCCGGAAAAGCTTAGGGGGTTCCTTTTTTGAAGAAAACGCAGCCGTTCCAACCCATCGCAGATGTACCCTCCTTTCAGTAAAGCGTTGAGTTCAGCATACCATAATAACGACTGAAAGGCAAGAAAAATGCGGATATTCCTTAAAATCTGCCCGCTGTGCTTGCAAACCGCCCCAAAATGTGATAAGATGATTCTCGGTTATCAAAATGACCACGACCTGAATACTCCAAACGCAGCGACGGAGAGAGTAGGCAGGCGCACCGCAGCAAAGAGAGAAGCTTCACCGGCTGAGAGGGCTTCCGCGCGGACGCAGGCTGAAGTTCGCTCCCGAGCGGTCGGCCTGAACGACAGTAGGGCCGGACGGTGCGCCCCGTTACGGCGTTTTGAGCGCCGCACGGCTTGCGAAAGAGCCGGGCGGAAACCGGGTGGTACCGCGGAGCTGTGAACGTTTAGAGCTTCGTCCCTTTTGCCGGGCCTTTCAGGAGGCCGGGGCAGGGGACGGAGCTTTTTTGCTGTCCGCTGAACAACACGAATGAGAAGGAGAGAACATCCATGCAAGCAATGATCGACGAGCTGGCAAAGCAGGCCGAAGAGAGCCTGGGCCAGGTCTCTTCCAAAGAAACGCTGGCAACTTTCTGGCAGGAATATCTGAGCAAGAACGGCAAGATCCCCGCCCTGATGAAGAATCTGCGCTCTGTCGCCCCCGAGGAGCGGCCGGCCATGGGCAAGATCATCAACGAACTGAAGGCCAAGGTCCAGGCCGAGTATGACGCCGCTGCCGACAAGGTGAAGCAGGCTGAGCTTGCTGCCCGCAACGCCGCCGAGACGGTGGACATCACCCTGCCTGCCAAGACCCGCGCCGTGGGCGGTCTGCACCCCCTGACCCTCGTCACCAACCAGATTATCGACGTCTTCTCGGGCATGGGCTTTGCTGTGGCAGACGCCCCCGAGATCGAGGACGACGACCACAACTTCACCCGCCTGAACGTCCCGAAGGATCATCCCGCCCGCGATATGCAGGACACCTTCTACCTGTCCGATGAGTTCCTGCTCCGCACCCAGACTTCCGGCGGCCAGATCCGCACCATGGACAGCCAGAAGCCTCCCATCAAGGTGCTCATCCCGGGCCGCGTCTTCCGCTCTGACTCCGACGCTACCCACAGCCCCATGTTCCACCAGATGGAAGGTCTGGTCGTGGATAAGGGCATCACCTTGGGCGACCTGCAGGGCGCGCTGAACACCTTTGTGCAGAAGCTGTTCGGCAAGGACACCCGCACCCGCCTGCGTCCCTCTTACTTCCCCTTCACCGAGCCCAGTGTGGAGGTCGATGTCAGCTGCTTTGAGTGCGGCGGCAAGGGCTGCCCCCTGTGCAAACACACCGGCTGGATCGAAGTTCTGGGCGGCGGTGTTGTCAACCGCAAGGTGCTGGAGAACTGCAACATTGACCCGGATGAGTATTCCGGCTTCGCCTTCGGCATTGGCATCGAGCGCATCGCCATGCTGAAGTACGGCATCAACAACATCGGCCTGATGTTTGAGAACAACCTGCAGTTCCTCAAGCAGTTCCACGAATAAGAGGGGAGAGAGCAAACAATGAAAGTACCTTTCAGTTGGTTAAAAGAACTCGTCGATATTGACGTTACCGCACAGGAGCTTGAAGAAAAGCTTTTCTCCTGCGGCTTTGAAGTCGAGGAACTCATCCCGCTGGACGCCGGCATCAGCAAGGTCGTCGTGGGCAAGATCGTGGAGATGGAGCCTCAGGAAGGCACCCATCTGACCAAGTGCGTCGTGGACTGCGGCGAGTATGGCCACGACATCCGCATCAGCACCGGTGCGGCGAACATGAAGCTGGGCGACTGTGTGCCTGCCGCTCTGGACGGCTCCACCCTGCCCGGCGGCATCAAGATCAAGGCCCGCAAGATGCAGGGCGTCGAGTCCAACGGCATGCTCTGCTCCGGCGAGGAGCTGGGCCTGAACGATGACCTGTTCCCGGGCTCTGAGGTCTACGGCCTGCTCATCCTGCCCGAGGATTCCGTCCCCGGCACCGACATCGCCCCCGTGGTGGGTCTGGATGACTACATCTTCGACATCTCCATCACCGCAAACCGTCCCGACTGCCAGTCCGTGCTGGGCATCGCCCGCGAGGTGGCCGCCATCCTCGGCAAGCCTCTGCACATGCCCGCCATGGACTACAACACCGTCTGCGACGCCGACGAGCCGATCAGCGTGAAGGTGGAGGCTCCGGACCTCTGCCCCCGCTACATGGCACACTACGTCCGCAATATCCGGATGAGCGAGTCTCCCCGCTGGATGAAGCGCCATCTGGCCCTGTGCGGCCTGCGCTCCATCAGCAATGTGGTCGATATTACCAACCACACCCTGCTGGAGATGGGCCAGCCCATGCACGCCTTCGACTTGAATAAGGTCGCCGGCCGCAGCATCACCGTCCGCCGCGCCGTGGAAGGCGAGAAGATCACCACCCTCGATGAGAAGGAGTTCACCCTGAACCCCAACAATCTGGTCATCTGCGACGCAGAGAAGCCGGTCGCTCTGGCCGGTATCATGGGCGGTGCAAACTCCGGCATGGATGACAACACCACCAGCCTGCTCTTCGAGTGCGCTACCTTCGCCCGCGACTCCGTCCGTAAGACCAGCCGCGCTCTGGGCCAGAACAGCGACTCTTCCGCCCGCTACGAGAAGGGCGTTGACCGCCACTCTCCCGAGCTGGGCCTTGCCCGCGCCCTGCACCTCATCCAGGAGCTGGACTGCGGCGACATCACCACGCTGGAATACGATCTGACCGATGGCCGTCCTCTCGAGCGCAAGCACATCGTCACCACCCCGGCCAAGATCTGCGGCGTGCTGGGCATCACCGTGCCGGACCAGACCATGATCGACATCCTCAAGCGCCTTGAGTTCACCGTGGACGTGCAGGCCGACGGCAGCTGGGACGTCTCCGCACCCCTCTACCGTGAGGATGTGGAGAGCTTCCCCGACCTGGCCGAGGAAGTCATCCGTGAGTACGGCTATGACCACATCGTACCCACCTTCCTGAACACTGCCGCTGTCACCAACGGCGGTCTGAACTATGAGCAGAAGCAGCAGCTCAAGACCAAGCGTCTGCTGGCCGCACAGGGCTTCTATGAGGCTTCCACGCTGGCCTTCTACTCCAATGCCGAGTTCGATATGCTCCACATCCCGGCGGAGGATGAGGCCCGCAAGGCCATCCGCATCCTGAACCCCATCAGCGAGAATCTGTCCGTCATGCGCACCCTGCTGGCTCCGTCCATGCTGAACGTCATCGTGGACAACCTCAAGAAGGGCAACGCTGAGGGCCGCCTGTTCGAGATGGCTCCCGTCTACCTTGCCAAGGAGCTGCCCATCAACGAGCATCCCCACGAGCGCCAGACCCTCTGCATCGGTGCCTCCCTTTTCACAGAAGGAAGCATGCTTGGAACTGCCAGTGGTTCCTCTACCCAGTTCGGCCATTATTCCATCGATCCTCACGGTCCGGAATGTATCTGCGGAAATCACGGATGTCTGGAAGTTATGATCTCGGAGCAGGCTCTGAAAAACAGGATCCCGGAATTCGGACAGATTCCATCCTTAAGCGCACTTTCAGAAATCACCTTCTCAGATCTGGGAAAGGCTGCCACCTTCCGCGATCCAACCGCTCTTGCTATGGTAAAGGAGATGGCATGGGAGCTGTCCATCGCCCTGAGTAATCTGATCAGTACCGTAAATCCATCTCTGATCGTTCTTGGCGGAAAGATTCCGGATCTTGGCGAATATTTTCTCAATGAAGTACGGGAAGACCTGAAAAAAACCGGGTTCCGCAGGATGGTAGATAACGTGACTGTCCGTTACTCCCAGCTCCAGAGTGATTCGTTCCTGAACGGAGCCATGAAATACTTTTTTGATATCCACTATTCTTTTACAAATCAGGATCCGACGAATTTTTTTATCGGATGATATAAGGAGGAAGCCATGAAAAAACTGAAAGCTGCTATTGTAGGCTGCGGCCGTATTTCCGTCTCTTATGCGGATGCATTCCATCGTCTCAGCGATGAAGTAGAATTAGCATATGCCGTTGACAAAGATCCAGCTCTTGCCAAAGCCTTTGCAGAGGAATTTAACTGTTCCTGGACTACGGACTTTGATGAGATCCTGGATAAGGATATTGATGTGGTACATCTCTGTCTGCCGCATTTCCTGCACCCGGTCATGGCCATCAAAGCCATGAAAGCCGGCATTAACGTCCTTACCGAAAAGCCCATTGCCACCTGTCTTCAGGATGCAGACAGAATGATCCGTACCGCCGAAGAAACTCATGTAAAGCTGGGCGTTATCTTCCAGACCCGTTACACAAAAAGTGTAGAAAAGCTCCGCGAAATGATCCAGCGGGGTGATTTCGGAAAAATCCTTACCGCACGTTCCTATCTGACCTGGAACCGTCCGCTCGACTATTACAGCGGAAGTGACTGGAAGGGAACATGGGACAAAGAGGGCGGCGGTGTTCTCATCGACCAGGCGATCCACAGCATTGATCGTGTTCGATATATGCTGGATTCCGATGTGGAATGGATCGACGGAAGTGTTCATAATTATGTTCATCATTTTGTAAAAGTGGAGGATGCCGCAGACGCTGCTATCATGTTTAAAAACGGCTGTCTTTACAATCTCTATGCCTGCAACATTTACGGAGCCGATTCCCCGATCAATATTGAACTGATCGGAGAAAAAGGACGCCTGGGTCTTAAGCAGGACATGGGCTATTACGAGCTGGACGGCACCTATGCCGAGATCCGAAACACTTATGAGACCACAAATGTGGGCCCTGATTACTGGGGAAGCAGCCATCACCTGCAGATCCGTGACTTCTACCGTTCTGTCCGTGAGGATCTTCCTGTTGCCATCGACGGACTGGAAGGCAGAAAAACCCTTGAAATGGTAAAGGGCATCTACCTTTCCTCTGCCAGAAGAGAACGCATCTCTCTCCCCTTTGAGGATGTAACCTACAGTGATCTGAACCAGCCGGTGAAATAACTACGTCACTATTCTGTAACTATAAAAAACGGATGCTTTATCTCCTGCAGCATTTCCACAGGAGGATAAAGCATCCGTTTTTAATATTCTTATATTTATAATGTCTTTGAAAGAAACTCTCGAAGTCTCTTATTCTTTGGATTTGCAAAGAATTCCTTAGGAGAATTTTCTTCCTGGATCTTTCCTTCATCAATGAAGAGGACTCTGGTTGCCACCTCGCGGGCAAAGCCCATCTCATGAGTTACCACAACCATGGTCATGCCGGATCTTGCAAGCTCCTGCATCAGTTCCAGGACCTCTCCTACCATCTCCGGATCAAGAGCAGATGTAGGCTCATCAAACAGCATCACGTCCGGGTTCATGGCAAGAGATCTTGCAATGGCGATACGCTGCTTCTGACCGCCGGAAAGCATGTCCGGATAGGAATCTGCCTTATCCGGAAGACCTACTCGCTCCAGAAGCTCCAGTGCCGTTTTTTCAGCCTCTTCCTTACTCATAAGATTCAGAGTCACAGGTGCGAGCATAATGTTCTCTTTTACTGTCTTATGTGGAAAAAGATTAAACTGCTGGAATACCATTCCGATCTTCTGACGATGACGGTTGATATCCACCTTGGAATCTGTGATGTCGGTTCCCTCAAAGAGGATTTTTCCCCCGGTCGGCTCCTCAAGGAGATTCAGGGAACGGAGGAATGTAGATTTACCACAGCCGGATGGTCCGATAATGGCTACTACTTCACCTCTGCGGATCTGTGTGGTGATCCCGTTGAGAACCTGATTGCCGCCATAGGCCTTTTCAAGTCCCTGTACATCCAGAAGCACTTCATTACTTACGCTCATTGGTTCTCAGCCTCCTTTCAAGTCTTCCTACCAGATAGGTAAGGAAGCAAACGATCACAAGATAGATCGCAGCTACTACCAGCAGCGGGAACAGTGCACTGTAGGTCTGGCTTCGGATAATGTCTCCGCCACGGGTCAGATCCATAAGTCCGATATAACCACTGATGGATGTCTCCTTCAAAAGTACGATCAGCTCGTTTCCAAGGGCCGGCAGGATGTTCTTGACCGCCTGCGGAAGAATGATCTTGATCATAGTCTGTGTATAGTTAAGACCCAGGCTCCGTCCTGCCTCAAACTGTCCCTGATCAATAGACATGATACCGGAACGGACGATCTCAGCCACGTATGCAGCAGAGTTCATACCAAAGGCGATAATGGCAACAACTATCTTACCCGGATCTATGGTTGCAAAAATAACATAAAATACGATCAGCAGCTGTACCATCGTTGGGGTGCCACGGATCACAGTCAGATAAACACGACAGATCACATTAAGGATCTTAAGCTTACCTGTCTTATCATGTGTAGAACGGACAATAGCAATGACAAATCCCAGAAAAATACCAAGAAGTACAGCAAAAAAAGTAATGATGATGGTATTTTTCAGACCGGACAAAATGAACTGCCAGCGATTGTCGTCCAGAAAGTTAAACTGAAACTGTTCAATAAGACTCAAAATTTCCACCCTTTCCAAAACTACAGGTTCCGAAATCCGGAAAACATACCCGGATATCCGGAACCTGATCATTCGCTACTGAACCCTGCAACGAATATCTGTTTCTCAGCTTATCCGTTCAGAATCCTCTGATTTCTCTGTGCAAAATTATTTCTTTACAATAACAACCTGCTCTGCAGTTGTGTACGGATCAGTGAAATCAACGCTCTTTTTACGATCCTCTGTTACTGTCATTCCTGCAGCACCGAAATCAGCTTTTCCGGATTTAACAGAATTTACGATCGCATCAAACTCCATATCCTCGACCTTCAGCTCATATCCAAGCTTGTCGCAGACAGCCTGAGCGATATCAACATCAATACCTACGATCTTATCTCCGTCATAGTATTCGTATGGCTGGAAGGTTGCGTTTGTTGCCATGGTAAGAGTTCCCTTGGAGTGATCTGCATCCTTAGGAGTCTCATACGGTGTCTTACCTGCATCATCACCGATGTAGTTATCTCTGATGGAATCCAGAGTTCCGTCATCCTTCAGCTCCTTCAGCGCTTCGTTGAACTCTTTGGTAAGGTCTGCATTATCTTTGGAAAGACAGATTGCATACTCCTCTTTATCAAAAATATCCTCAACGATCTCAAGATCATCGTTTTTCTCAACAAATTTCTTAGCAGGCTCGCTGTCGATCACTACGCAGTCAATCTTACCCTGTTTCAGAGCCATAACAGCGTCATTACCTTTGTTGTATCTCTCTACTGTTGCGTCTTTAACCTCTGTAGCGTCTGCATCACCGGTTGTTCCAAGCTGAACACCGATCTTCTTACCCTCCAGATCATCTGCGCTCTTGATCTCATCTGCTGCAAAAACAGCGGATGTCATAGAAACTGTCATAGCTGCTGCAAGTGCAAGTGCCATAAATTTTCTCTTCATTTTTTCTTCCTCCTGAATTCTATGTACTTTACGTTAACTGTCTCTCTGCTTGTGTCAGTCCAATTCGTAATGTACAGCATAATTATACATCTCCATGCATATTACTTTGTTTTATGATACCATGTTTCTGACAAAATGCAAGCACATAAAATCCATAAATACGAAAATCCACTTCTAATTTACCGGAATTCCACAGGGAAAATTCACTTTTCGATAACAATTGTCCAATATACTATACTATTAAAGGCAACAAATGGAAAAAACCTGCGTGTTTTTTCCATGGGGTCTTGTGTTCCAACAGAAAAAACAAGTATAATATTCAGAAACAAGAGGAGGTTACTATTATGAAATTCACGAAAATGCACGGCATTGGAAACGATTATGTATATGTAAACTGTTTTGAGGAGACTGTTAAGGATCCGGCCGCAGTGGCAAAATTTGTCAGCGACCGTCATTTTGGCATTGGTTCCGATGGTCTGATCCTGATCCGCCCGTCGGAGATCGCAGACTGCGAGATGGATATGTACAACCTGGACGGCTCTCAGGGCGCCATGTGCGGAAACGGTATCCGCTGCGTTGCCAAATATGTCTATGACCACGGCATTGTGGACAAAACTTCTTTAAGCATCGCCACAAGAAGCGGTATCAAATATGTGGATCTTACTATCCGCGACGGCAAGGCCTCCATGGTAAAAGTCAACATGGGCTCCCCGATCCTCACTGCAAAAGAGATCCCGGTGGTTGCCGAAACCGAGCAGGTGATCGACGCTCCCATCACCGTCGACGGAAAAGAATATCACATGACCGCAGTTTCCATGGGTAATCCTCATGCCATCATCTACGTAGACGATGTGAACAGCCTTGACCTGGAAAAGATCGGCCCGTCCTTTGAAAATCACGTATGCTTCCCGGACAGAGTCAACACTGAGTTTGTTCAGGTGATCGACCGCCACACCGTAAAGATGCGTGTATGGGAGCGTGGCTCCGGAGAAACCCTTGCCTGCGGCACAGGCGCCTGCGCAGTTACGGTAGCTTCCATCCTCAATGACAAGGTTGACGGCAGCAAACCGGTTACTGTACAGCTTCTTGGCGGAGACTTAAACATCTCCTGGGAAAGAGATGAAAACCTTGTATATATGACAGGACCTGCAACTACGGTGTTTGACGGAGAGATCGATCTTGGATTTTTAGGTGAATAAATGAAAAAGGAGGGAGCTTTTCGAAGCTCCCTCCTGCATATTATACTTTTCAGATAAATACCAGAACCCTCTCCACGATAAACACCGCCGCACACGCCAGCAGGGCTACTGTGATCAGGCTTTTTTCCTTATATGCAGCAATAAGTGCTACCAGGAAACCTGCTGCACCGGAGATGATGCTGTCTGTGGCCTTCAGGATGGCCGGGAAGGTCATGGCTGCCAGACAGGCATATGGCACATAATACAGAAAGGACTTGATAAACGGGCTTCTGATCTCGTTTTTTGCAAGAGCAAGGGGCAGCATACGGATGAGATAGGTGACAATTGCCATCACCAGGATATAAAGATATACATTATGACTCATGAACGGCTTCCCCTTTCTCTTCCAGCGGGCAGAAATAAGCTGCCAGGCCTGCTACCAGAAGTGTTGTGATAATGATCATAAATCCGGATGATACCTGTTTTAACACCGGTGTCACCGCAAAAACAGTACTGACTGCCATGGATGCCACAACCACCCCAAGAACCGGTCTGCTCTTTTTGGACGGCGGGATGATGATGGCCAGGAACATTCCGTAAATGGCAACGCTCAACGCACTAAGCATAAAATCCGGCAAAAGGCTTCCGGAGATTCCTCCTGCCAGAGTTCCAAGAGTCCATCCGGGAATTGCCACGCACATGGCTCCGTAATTATAAAATACGCTGACCTTTCCCTCCTGGGCCGCACTGATCCCGAAAATTTCATCGGTGATACCAAAAGCAGCGATGTATTTCAGGATACCGGACTCCTCACGCCGGAATTTCTGGGACAGGGAAAATGACATCAGGCAGTATCTCAGGTTGATGATCAGCTGGGTCATTGCCATCTCCCACATGGAGCCTCCCGCAAAAATAATGTCCAGTCCCGCAAACTGACCGGCCGATGTCAGGTTGGTCAGGGAGATCAGAACTGCCTGCCAGATACGCAAGCCGCCGGCAACAGCCATCATGCCAAAGGTAAAGGATACCGCAAAATATCCAAGAGCGATGGGAACTCCATCCTTCATACCTTTTCTGAAACTTTCTCTTTTCATCGATTTCCTCCATTGTATGTACATTCCGTTATAAAACGCAACTATGAAAAGCACCTTTGCAGGCTTCTCCGATCTGTGCAGCGATCACCAGCGTCTCGTCTTACAGCGATCCAATAAATTAGTGCATCGCTATAGTTCGTTGTACATGTAAATAAGAGCGTGTCCGGAAACTTTTCTGCTTCCTGACACGCCCCTTTATTGTAGCATTGCCATATCAAAACTTCAATACTTCACAGCAAACACAGCTGTGCTTTTTCACCGATTTTATGCTTTTTCCACTATTTTATAGTAAGATCTGGCTGTCATGGAGTAGATCAGTCCATAGACCAGCGCAAAGGCCAGAACCGTTCCCGCAGTGCAGCCCACGTACAATTTTGTATTGGCCATTCCGAACAGCAGCAGGAGCCGGCGGATCAGCGGAAATGCCATGGAAATATGCACCATTGCCATCACAAGCGGGATAAAAAATACCAGAAGGATCTGTCTGCGGATAGCTCCTTTCACCTCTCTGCGGCTCATACCTACTTTCTGCATGATCTGGAACCTTCCCTGATCTTCGTAGCCCTCTGAGATCTGTTTGTAGTAAATGATCATCGCCGTTCCCATAAGGAACAGTGCTCCCAAAAAGATTCCAATAAACAGGATCGTTCCATTATCTACATAATACGTTTCGTACTCACTCTGGCGGACACCACCGATCACGATGGTATTCTCTGAAAAGCCACCGCTTCTGCAGTAATCTTTCAGTGCCTGATAAACAGCCTGGCCATACCGGATCTTTTCCTCCCCGCTGCCACGGATATCTACACCCAAATGAACTGTGAGATCTTTTCCAGCCTCGTAGGCATCAAGACCTTCATACATCTTTGTCCGAAGCCCGTCAATATACTCGAAATCGGAATCCGTCACAACAATTGCCGCCATATTGGATACCAGATTGTTCATGGCACTTAAAGGTGCTTTTTCCAGCCATTTTTTTACTGCAAAATCCCGGTCATCAATTTTTAATATGTCTTTTTCCTTTTCAGACGGATACCAGGCAAAGATCTCGCCGTCGTGAAGATCTGTTTTTTCACCGGTAAGTTTCTCATACTCAGACTGACGGATCGTATACAGATCTACGGATTTTCCATCTTCTGAGTAACTGTAAGCCTGTCCGATCATAATACCGTTTTTTTCCTGCCTGCAGCCGATCTCGAGATAAGTTTCGTCCACTGTTTTTTCTGCCGGCACCTGATCATTTTTGATTGCCTGTGCAAAAACTTTCTGAATCTGTTCACTCTGTTCCTGGCTGATGCCCGAAATCCTGGCATCCGTATCAAAAGGATACCGGTTCACCATGATGTCACCCATTCCAAAATACAGCGACACAGTCATAGAAAGAAGCAGGAGCACTCCTGTACTTAAAATACAGATGCTGGCCAGGCCTGCCGCATTTTGTTTCATACGATAGATCATGCCGGAGACACTGATAAAGTTGCCGGTTTTATAGTAGAACTTTTTGTTCTTTCGCAAAAGTTTCAGGATTACAATGCTTCCTGCGGTAAAAAGAAGATACGTTCCTGCCATAACCAGAATCACTGCCAGAAGAAAAATGAAAATTGCCTGGATTGGGGATTCCGTGGTTACTGCCAGATAATATCCCACTCCAAGAGAAATCATCCCCAGAAGTGCCATGAGCCATTTTGCCCGGGGCTCCTTCTCTCCTGTGTTTCCGCCTCTCAGAAGTTCTATGGGGTTATTCATCCTTACTCTGGTAAGATTCAGTGCCAGAATAACAAGAAAAATCCCTCCAAATCCTGCGATGCAAAACAGGATTCCTGTAATGGAAACATAAAATCCCAGCACTGCCGGAACATGAAGAAAACGGAAAAGCAAAAGCAGGGAGAGCTTGCTTCCAAGGATGCCAATCCCGATCCCTGCCGTCAGAGAAAGCAGCGAAGTCATGCTTGTTTCCAGAAACATCACTTTTCCGATATGGCCTTTTTCCAGTCCCAGAATGTTGTAAAGCCCGATTTCTTTCTGTCTGTGTTTCATGAGAAAACTGTTGCTGTAGATCAGAAAGATAACGCAGAAAATTCCAACAACCACTTCACCGGTTCCTACGATCATCCTCACTTCTGCTGCCTGGGGCACTGCTTTCTCCAATGTGGGACAGTCCCGCAGAAATTCCATCATATACATCATGGCAATGCAGAAAATGCAGGTAAGCATATAGGGAACATAGGTGCTCCGGTTATTCCGGATGTTCTGCACTGCCAGTTTTCCAAACATTCCTTTACGCATAGGTCTCACCGCCTGTCGTAAGGATCGTCAGGGTATCTGCAATCATCTGGTACATTTCCTGTCTTGTTTTTGTGCCACGGTAGATCTGGTGGAACACTTCGCCATCCTTGATAAAAAGTACTCTGGATGCGTGGCTGGCGGCCTGCGCGCTGTGAGTTACCATGAGAATGGTCTGGCCTTCCCGATTTACCTCATTGAACATGGAAAGAAGATCGGAGGCTGCACGGGAATCCAGGGCTCCGGTCGGTTCGTCCGCAAGGATCAGCTTCGGATCTGTGATCAGTGCCCTTGCAACTGCTGCTCTCTGCTTCTGTCCGCCGGAAACCTCGTAGGGGAATTTTTCCAGAAGCTGGTTGATGTGAAGGGCTTTTGCAATGGGACGGATCTTCTGCTCCATCTCCTGATAATCTTCCCCTGCCAGCACGAGAGGAAGATAAATATTGTCCCGGAGGCTGAAGGTGTCCAGAAGATTGAAATCCTGGAACACGAAGCCTAAGTTCTTCCGACGGAATGCGGAAATTTCTTTTTCTGTCAGGTGAGTAATGCTTTTTCCTTCCAGAAGCACTTCGCCGGATGTGGGGCGGTCCAGGGCTGCCAGAATATTCAGAAGTGTTGTTTTTCCGGAACCGGACTCTCCCATGATCGCCACATATTCTCCTTCTTCCACCGAAAATGTCACATTGAAAAGTGCCTGCACTTTATTTCCGCCGAAGCGGGTGCTGTATATCTTTTTTACATTTGTTACTTCCAGTAATGCCATACGCTAATTCCTTTCTTATCTGTATTTACAGCGATCCAGGGAGTCGTGCATCATGTTCTAAAGCGATCGAACCTGATGTAAGAATTACCCGAAACGCTATGTTATGGTTTCAGTATAAGAAAATTCTCCGGCGGCTGCCATCGAAGTGGCTTACATTTTACGGAGGAAGCTTACATTTGTGTAAGGTTAATACATCTCCAGATCTTTTTTCCACAGGCTCATCCGAACTTCCGTGCCTTTATCCACCTGGGAATCCACAGTGATCTCGTGACCCAGTTTTCTCAGGATCTTCCGGCTTAAATACAGACCGATCCCGGTAGCACGGTTGTCCTCCCGTCCATTGACGCCTGTGTAGCCTTTTTCGAAGATGCGCGGCAGGTCTTCTGCACGAATGCCGATGCCGGTGTCTTCGATTACGAGTGTAACGGGAGTTGCCGGAGTTATGTTTGAAACATCGTCCCCGGCAGGAGCATCTTTCAAATAAATATGGATACCGCCGGTACGGGTATATTTGAGTGCGTTTGACAAAATCTGCCCGATCACAAATTCGAGCCATTTTTCATCGGTCAGGACATTTTCAGAGATTCCTTCATAAGTGAGGGAAAGCTTCCGGGAAACAAAAATTCCGGCGTATTTATGAATCTGATCGCGGATGACCGAGTCTAGAGAACAGCAGGAAAGTGTCAGGTCAGAAGACATGTCTTCTGTACGAAGATAACCGAGAACCATTTCGACATACTGTTCAATCTTGAAAAGTTCAGCGAGAGCTTCTTTATTTGCGGAGGGATTTTCCTGAAGGAGCAGACGCAGGGCAAAGATAGGAGTTTTGATTTGATGTGCCCACATGGTATAGTAATCGGTCATTTCTTCCAGAGATTTCTGGCCGGCGGTTTCTACATTCATACGCATCTGATTCAGACGATGCATGATATCCTGCTGAAGAGATTCAATCTGATCAGATGGTGTATCCATGCGGGACAGATTGATATCCGGTGCTGTGGCTACAAGTGTAAGCTGCTGCAACTTTTTCCTGTAGTTACTGAAGCCAGTCATACATGCGGTAAGTCCTGACAGAAGCCAGAGGAGTGCAACGTACAGGATCGGTTCAGGCGACAGCTGATACAGGAAAAAAATGATCCCTGTAAATATTGTCGAAAAAATCATCAGCAGGATATGGAATTTTATTTTGTTCAGGTAGTCGAGAAAGAGTTTCATAAAGTGATTGCTCCATATAAGAAATTACCTTACAGTGCTTCTTGTATTATACCATGTAGCCAAGCCCCTTTTTGGTGATGATAAAATCTTTCAGGCCTTCACCTTCCAGTTTCCTGCGTAGGCGGGTAATATTTACGGTCAATGTGTTGTCGTCAACGAAGCTGTCACTTTCCCAGAGTCTTGTCATGAGCGCATCTCTGGAAACTGTTTTGCCGGCGTGCTCGAGAAGAATCTCCAGAATGCGGAGCTCATTTTTGGTAAGGGCGATATCGTGGCCGTTCCAGGTCAGGGTACAGCGGGGCGGATTGAGGACAGCCCCTTTGTGTTCCAGTACATTTCCGGGAGTCCCGAAGGAATAGGTGCGGCGGAGAATGGCCTGTATTTTGGCAGTCAGGACATCCATGTCAAATGGTTTTGCAATAAAATCATCGGCGCCGCGGCTCATTGCCATGACCATATTCATGTTATCGGCAGCGGAGGAAATAAAGATGATCGGTACCTGAGAGATCCGGCGGATTTCCTCACACCAGTGAAAACCATTGTAAAATGGCAGCTTCAGATCCAGCAGGACGAGCTGCGGATCGAGACGGGCAAATTCCTGTATAATATTGGAAAAATCTTGTGCGCAGGAGACATCATATCCCCAGGAACAGAGATTCTTTTTCAGAAGGTTTGCGATGATCTCATCGTCTTCGATGATAAAAATACGGTACATGGGCGCTCCTTTCTGTAACAGTTTTATGCTTATCATAACATGTCCTTGAAAGATTGCAACAAAATTCAGTTTGTGGCATTATAAGGATAAAGGAATTATTTGACGTCTGAGATAAGAATTACATGATGAAGACAGAAGGGAGATTTTGATATGGATCTGGTGAAGGAGGCAATCTTTCTGGGATTTTCGGGAGCGGCAGTCATGGATACCACGCAGCTCGTTTTTGTACCGGAATACCGGATGTTCTGTGAAGAAAATTTATGCGGTTGTTACAATGTAAATCCGGCCTGTCCGCCGGAGAGCGGGACCGTGGAAGAGATGAAACAGCGTGCATTGCAGTATGAAAAAACTCTGGTGCTGCAGACCATGCAGGAAGATACACATGATCCGTCGCAGTACAAGAAAGACAAGCTTTTGCAGAACAAAATGACAGAAGAACTTGCAGAAAAAATGAAAGCAGATGGCAAAACGGATGTCCTGATCATGAGCGCCGGACCGTACAAACACAACTCCTGTATGTCGGCATACTGCGTAGATGCACAGAAAATGGCAGATGCAGCAGGGATGCTGTGCTGGACCGATGATGGAATGGTGAGGTATTTTTCACAGATTTTGTTTCATGAATGAATGAGATATTACATCATTGATTTTTGAAGGGAATGGACTTAAAATTAAAACGACAAAGTTGTACGACAAAATTTAAATACAGGAGGCTTTTTATTATGGAAAGACATGCATTTGCAATGAAAGTAAAAGCCGGCAGAATGAACGACTACCGCAAAAAACTGGGTGAGATCTGGCCGGAGCTGACCACTTTTCTTGACCGCAATAAAGTAAAGAATTTCAGTATCTGGAATGCAGAAGATTTAATCTTCGGCTACTATGAAAATGAAGATGGTGCAGCGTTAAGTGAGGAAGAAAATGCAGCAAAAGATGCTATCACTGCAAAGATTGAAGATACTTTTGACTGGATTTCCACACCGGGCAAAGATATGCGTCTGATGTACCACAACTTTGGTATTGTAAGAGAAAATAAAGAACTGATCCGTCACAGAATGTTTATGACAAAGCTTAAAACCGGATGCGAGGAAGAATACAAGAGACGCCATGACGGACTGATCGCACAGAGAGGCGACACCGTAGATCCGGGTCCGGACAGCAACTTCAGTATCTGGAGTGCCGGTGGATATATCTTCGGATATGATGAGATCGATACAACCATGGAAGTAGAAGAAACTGTTGAAGCAAGAGAGCAGACGGTTGAATGGGAAATGCGCCAGCTCGGTATCATGGACTGGATCACAAACGATGTAGACTGGATGACAGGTGATGTTCACGCAGATGTAAAACGTCTTGCATGGCATAATTAACAATTTCATCACAATTTTCCCACAAAGTAAACACAAATCCTCTTTATACTCTTAGACATAAAAGGAAAACAGAAACAGAGATAACGATTCACCAGAAGCTCTTATAAAGTGAAACGTAATGATCCTAAGGAGGGGATTTTGATGAGCGATAAAAATAACAACGCAATGATGAACAACAATATGAATAATGATAACGATCCAAAAGAAAGAATGAGAAAAAAAGTGAAAAAGGCAGCAGGCATTGCTCTTTGTGCAGTACTTGCCGGTGGTCTTGCAGCAGGCTCCTTTGAAGGAATCAATACAATTACCGGATGGAACAGCAGTACAGTAGAAGCTGCATCCAATAAAGACAATACCACACTTCTTCAGACAAAATCAAAGAAGAAGAGTGCTGATAAGAAATCAGATGATAAAGAAAGCAAAGATGATTCCGAATCAAAGACAAAAGGAAGCCTTGATGTTTCTGATATCGTTGCAGAAGGAATGAAATCCGTTGTAGCAATCACAACAAAATCTGTTCAGGATGTACAGAGTTACCTTGGCGCTTACGGATTTGGCGGCAGCCAGGGATTCACTACTCAGCAGGAAGTTGAGGGAAGTGGATCCGGTATCATCGTAGGAAAGAACGATGACAACCTTCTGATCGCAACCAATTATCATGTTGTAAGTGGAGCAGATACCGTATCTGTTACATGTATTGATGGTGAGACTTATGAAGCAACCGTAAATGGTTATGATGAGGACAAAGACCTTGCAGTTGTTTCTGTAGCTCTTTCAGATATTTCTGATGATACGATGAATCAGATTGCAGTAGCTACGATCGGAAGCTCTGATGATCTGAAAGTTGGTGAGCAGGTCGTTGCAATCGGTAATGCACTTGGTTACGGACAGTCTGTAACAACCGGTATTGTCAGTGCAAAGAACCGTAAACTCAATGAAGAGGGCGTAGAAGAGGATGAAGATTCTGATGCAACAAACCTGATTCAGACAGATGCGGCAATTAACCCTGGTAACAGTGGTGGTGCACTTCTGAACATGGATGGTGAAGTTGTCGGTATTAACTCAGCAAAACTTGCTTCTACAGAAGTTGAAGGTATGGGTTATGCAATTGCAATCTCCGATGTTACAGATACTCTTGAAGACCTGATGAATGAGACTCCACGAGACAAAGTTGACAATCACGGTGTGCTCGGAATCACAGGTATGACAGTAAGTGATGAGGCTTCTCAGTATTACGGAATACCGGAAGGTGTGCTTGTTTCTGAAGTAACAGAAGGTGGCGCAGCTGAGGATGCAGGTATCAAAGAAAAATCCATCATAACAAAATTCGATGGCAAGAGAATCCGCAGTAATGATGAACTGGTAAGCCGCCTTGAGTATTATGAGCCAGGTGAAGAAGTTGAAGTAACTCTTGAAGTTGCGGATGGCGGGGAATATAAAGAAAAAACTGTAACCGTAACACTTGGTGAAAATAAAGATACAGATTCCGACAAAGATTCAAAGGATGACTCAAAGGACGAATCGGATTCACAGGACAGCCAGGATCAGGGCGATGATGAAGACCAGAGTACAGACAGTCTTCTTGAGGATTTTGAGAATCAGGAACCAGACGGAGCTACATATGAACAGTTCTTTGGATTTCTCAATTAATCAGTTGATTGCGGGATTTCAGATCTCCGTAAAATAAATTTTATAAGCAGAAAAGACCGGTACCGGGAAATGGTATCGGTCTTTTTCTGTCCGCAGGTGTGTGCTGTTTTGTTGAAAGAAACGAATCTGTCTGTTATACTAGACAACAGAGAAAAAATGAGTTGAATTGTATTGAAAATAAAAAGAAGGAACTACTGTATGAACTATATTGTTTTTGACCTTGAGTGGAATCAGAGTCCCGGCGGCAAAAAATATTCCAACAGTCGTCTGCCTTTTGAGATCATTGAGATCGGTGCGGTCAAGATGAATGAGCAGAGAGAAGTGGTGGATGTTTTTCAGAGACTTGTGAAACCTCAGGTATATAACTGGATTCATGACAACATACACGAAGTGATCCATGTGGATTATAAGGATCTTGCAGATGGTGTGTCTTTTCAGCAGGCAGCAGATGAGTTTCTGGACTGGTGCGGAGAGGAATGGATATTTTGTACGTGGGGCAATCAGGATGTGATGGAACTGCAGCGTAATATGAAGTACTATGGGATGCTTTCGAAAATCAAAGGTCCGGTCACATATTACGATACACAGAAAATTTATGGCATCTGTTATAATGAAGATCCATGCAGGCGGAGTCTGGAGTATGCAATCGACAAGATGCATCTTCCGAAAGCGCAGGAGTTCCACCGGGCACTGACAGATGCGAAATATACCGGTGAAATATTTAAGCGTCTGGATATGCCGGCGGTGCTTGCAAATCCATCAATTGATGTATACCAGAATCCGAAGACAAGAAAAGAAGAAATCTATTTATCATATCCGAATTATGATGAGTATGTATCACGTGAATTTGCTGAGAAAGAGAAAGTCATAAAGGATCGGGAAGTGGCAAGCACAAAATGTCCGGTCTGCCATATGCCGGCGAAGCGTAAGATCCGCTGGTTTATGAATAATTCAAGGGCATATGAAAGTGTATCTTTTTGTCAGAAACATGGCTATATCAAAGGAAAAGTGCGAATCCGCCATACAGATGAAGATGCATTTTATGCGATCAAGACATTAAAGAGAATTGATGAAGAAAAAGCGGAAGAAATCCGTGAAAAACGGGATTCCCTCCGCAAGAAAAGACAGACTAAACGGCAGTCAGAGAAGTTCGTCTGAGAGGAGCCGTGTCTGGTAATATCTGGCAGTTCCAACCTCATGGCCGTTATAACTGTATGTGATGGTCAGAAGGGGAAGACCTGCCAGATTTTTTGTCATGGAATACGATTTTGAAAGCTGGTTTACGTCGGTACCTTTTGGCAGTGAGACGTAGCCGTTCCGCCGCATACGGAACAAAGTAAAGTTTTTGTAATCTTTGAGGATATATTTTTCCGCAGGCAGACAGGATCGGGAAATTTCTTTTCTCAGGTCGGTTAGTTTTGATCTGGAAAAATTGTTGAATCCGTAATCCAGTAATGCTTTTGTGTCGGAATAGGCACCATTTACAGACTGCATGACAACAGCTACGAGGTAGGTGTTATCATTTTTTGCATAGGTGACAAGGGTATTGCCGGCAGCTTCTGTGTAGCCTGTTTTGCCGCCGAGGACCCCATCATACGCATAAGTCTGTCCGCTCATCATTTTGTGATGATTCAGGAGATAACGTGTTTCTGCGAATTTGTTTGTCGGCGGGATTTCGTAGTATCCGGTTGTTACAAATTTGCGGAAGGTGAAGTTGAACCATGCGGCACGGGCAATCTTTGCCATGTCGGAAGCTGTGGTGTAATGTGTCTCATCCGGCAGACCGTTTGGGTTGTTAAAATGTGTGTTGGTGCAGCCGAGCTGACGGGCTTTCAGATTCATCTGTTCGACAAATTTTTTGGTGGAGCCGGAAGTGAGTTCTGCGATTGCCAGTGTCATTTCATTGGCGGACTGGAGCATGACCGCCATCAGTGCCTGCTCAATTGTAAATTCTTCGCCGGTATCTGCGTAGATGCTGGAACTGTTGGATTCGGTAATACTGCGGGCAGCGGATTCAGTCATGGTAAATTTTGCAGACGGATCCAGATTTTCACAGCCGAGGAGACCGGTCATGATCTTTGTGATGCTTGCCGGATACTGTGCCTTATCAGCGTTTTTGGAGTAAAGGACGGTACCGGAGAGCATGTCGACAAGGATTGCAGATTCTCCTTCGATCTGAGGCGCTTTTACCCAGCCTTCGATGGAATCTGTATCGGCGGGTTGAGTGTAATAGGCGGTGTGCGGGTTGGGCGTCGGTGTGGCTGTGACCAGAGGCGCGCCGTAGCTGTCTGTGGCGAAGACCGGGACTGCCTGCACGATAAATACGGTAGAACAGAGAGTAGCGGTCAGAAGACGCCGGAGTGTTTTCTTTATATTCATATGTGTACCTTTCTGATATTAAAATGTTGGAGCAGAGGAAGAGATAGTGTTGAGGGAGCTATCTTTACATGCCATGAAATATCTGGATTCTGTATCAGGTTCGAGAATTCAGAAGTACCAGAGGTACATGCCTTTGCTAAGAGCGTATGAAAAAAAGCCAAACTCGCTGACGCTCAGACAATGCCTTTTTTTCATACAACGCAAAGATTTGTACCTTAGGTACTTCTACAAATTCTCTCAAGCGATACAGAACCGGATATTTCAGACATGTTTGATATCCGGATCAAGCACAGCTGCTTTCCTCTGCATCATATTGTTAATATAAAGTTCTGGCTAGCGGGGCGGGGAAGCTGTCGGTATGTTTGTAGTGTTCGCCGCCCCGCGGTCCGGGAAAAGGAGAAGAACTGGGATTTTTTATAGAGCACATCGAATCAGAAGCGCTCTGCAGGAGCCTTGTAAGTTCTTAGGCATATTCTGACTGTGTTACGAATAAAAAGCACACTGTTTGAGCGAAGCGAGTTTGGGCTTTTTATGAGTGTTTTTAACAGGAAGAATAGGTCTTAGTACTTACAGGTGACGAAGCCTGCATCTGAGTTGATGTGCTCTGATAAAGAATGCAGTTTTCTCAAAGTATTTTCTATAGTATATCATTCTTTCCAATTATACTGTAATCGTTTTTCTCATACAAGGGTCAAATCCATGTAAAATCACCGCAAAACCCTGATAAAACCCCGTAAATATCGCAAAAAGACCTTGACATATCGAAAATTAACACCGTATAATAAAACAGCACGTATAAATAAGTAAAAACCATGATGGAGACAGTAAATAAAAATGAACACATCAGAGAGCCGGGGACAGGTGGAAGCCCGGTGCCAGTAATTTTTATCGAAGATCACTCCGGAGTTTCTTTCCTGAAATTCTCAGTAAGGAGAGACGGTTTTCCGCCGTTAAAGGGAACATGTATTGGCGTTTATTACTACCGGCCCGTACAATGTAACAGGTGGTGCGAATGTGGAAATTGCTTTCGTCCTTTTACAGGACGGAAGTTTTTTTATTTTACTGGGAAATGGACTTGTCCGTTTTGATTATTTTCTTACAATAAAAGGAGGAATTTGTTGTGTACCAGAAGGTAGATACGAACCTGAATTTTGTAGACCGCGAAAAACAAGTAGAAAAATTCTGGAAAGAAAACCATATTTTCGAAAAAAGTATGGAAGACCGTAAAGATGATCCTACTTATATGTTCTATGACGGACCGCCGACCGCAAACGGCAAACCACACATCGGTCATGTACTGACCCGTGTTATCAAAGATATGATTCCGAGATACCGTACAATGAAAGGCTACATGGTACCTCGTAAAGCAGGATGGGATACCCACGGACTTCCGGTTGAGCTGGAAGTAGAGAAGAAACTTGGTCTGGATGGCAAAGAGCAGATCGAGGAATATGGTATGGAGCCATTCATTCAGCAGTGTAAAGAAAGTGTCTGGAAATACAAAGGAATGTGGGAAGACTTTTCTTCAACCGTTGGTTTCTGGGCTGATATGGAAAATCCATACGTTACCTATCATGATGACTATATCGAGTCAGAGTGGTGGGCACTGAAAGAAATCTGGAACAAGAAACTCCTGTACAAAGGATTTAAAATCGTTCCTTACTGTCCGCGTTGTGGTACACCACTTTCCGCGCAGGAAGTTTCTCAGGGCTACAAAACAGTCAAAGAACGTTCAGCAATCGTTCGTTTCAAAGTTGTCGGTGAAGATGCATACTTCCTTGCATGGACAACAACACCATGGACACTTCCGTCCAACGTTGCACTTTGCGTAAATCCGGATGAGACTTACTGCAAAGTAAAAGCAGCAGACGGTTATACTTATTACATGGCAGAAGCTTTACTTGATAAAGTTCTCGGCAAACTTGGGTCCGAAGAAACACCGGCATACGAAGTACTTGAGAAATATATTGGTAAAGATCTGGAATACAAAGAATATGAGCCGCTTTTTGCATGTGCAGGAGAGGCAGCAGCAAAACAGAAAAAGAAAGCTCACTTCGTTACAGCAGATAACTATGTAACTATGAGTGATGGTACCGGTATCGTTCATATCGCACCGGCATTCGGTGAAGACGACAGCCGTATCGGACGTAACTATGATCTTCCGTTTGTACAGTTTGTAGACGGTAAAGGTGATATGACAGCAGAGACTCCATATGCAGGAATCTTTGTAAAGAAAGCTGATCCGCTTGTACTTCAGGATCTTGACAAAGAAGGAAAACTCTTTGATGCACCGAAATTTGAGCATGACTATCCGCATTGCTGGAGATGTGATACACCACTGATCTACTATGCACGTGAATCCTGGTTCATTAAGATGACTGCAGTCAAAGATGACCTGATCCGCAACAACAACACCATCAACTGGATTCCGGAGAGCATCGGTAAGGGACGTTTCGGCGACTGGCTGGAAAACGTTCAGGACTGGGGTATTTCCAGAAACCGTTACTGGGGAACACCACTGAACATCTGGCAGTGTGAGTGCGGACATATGGAATCCGTAGGAAGCCGCCAGGATCTCTATGAGAAGAGTGGTGACGAGCGTGCGAAGACCATCGAGCTTCACCGTCCATACATTGATGATATCACCATGAAGTGTCCGGACTGCGGCAAGACTATGCACCGTGTACCGGAGGTAATCGACTGCTGGTTTGATTCAGGAGCAATGCCTTTTGCACAGCATCATTATCCATTT
>OLRW01000625.1_pt1 | contig 27732 bp, 23 predicted proteins | sample 1672701 | NCBI WGS metagenome assembly OLRW01 (sample SAMEA3136715, study PRJEB25190) | human gut metagenome | biome: human gut; feature: human-associated habitat; material: faeces | place: Austria | collected 2013
CATTTACAGCACAGATCATCATCAACCATGTAGAGGCAAGAGATGATGAAGTGATCGATAACATGCAGCAGGCTCTTGACCGTGCAGTAGAGAATGGTGTTAAGAATCTGGTTGTACAGCCTACCCATCTGATGCATGGTGCTGAGTACGATGAGATGACAGAAGCGATCAATGGCTATAAAGATAAATTCGAGTCTGTAGCTATCGCAGAGCCAATGCTCGGTGAGGTTGGAGACGATGCAACTGTGATCAATGATGACAAGAAAGCCGTTGCTCAGGCAATCACAGATACGGCTTGCAAAGAGGCCGGATTTGACAGCATGGATGCAGCAGCTGAGGCTGGCACAGCATTCGTATTCATGGGACATGGAACATCTCATACAGCTAACGTTACATACGATCAGATGCAGACACAGATGGAAAACCTTGGATTGAAGAACGCATTCATCGGTACTGTAGAGGGTAAGCCGGAAGATACAGCCTGCGACAAGGTTATCGAGAAGGTAAAAGAAGCAGGATACAAGAACGTTGTTCTTCGTCCGCTGATGGTTGTTGCCGGAGACCATGCAAATAACGATATGGCCGGTGATGATGAGGATTCCTGGAAGAGCCAGTTTGTAGCATCCGGAAACTTCGATAAGGTTGACTGCCAGATCGAGGGTCTTGGAAGAATCGAAGCAGTTGAGAAGCTTTATGTAGAGCATACAAAGGCAGCCATCGATTCTCTGGGAAGCACTGAGGAGTCCGCAGATTCTGATGCAGCAGCAGATACAGAGGCTGATTCTGCTGAGGAGTCCGCAGAATAATAAATATAAAAATATCTGAGTGAGTTCAGATACCTATAAGAAATCAATGTAACTGCCCGGAAAGATCAGGAAGACTGTTTTCCGGGCAGATTGCTGTATCTATGGAAGGGAGAAGATTATCATGAAAAAACGCTATGTAAACTTAATTCTTGCAATGGCAAGTGCATCAGTCCTGGTGCTGGGCTCTGTGCCTGCGATGGCAAAAACAGATGAAACAAAAACAGAGTCCGGTGAGGAAGCAGAAGCTTCCGAAGAAAAGGATACAGATGCAGCCAAAGCAGATACCCTGGAAGATGGCGTTTATACAGCAGAGTTTGATACAGACAGCAGCATGTTTCATGTAAATGAGGCCAATGACAATAAAGGAGAGCTCACGGTCAAAGATGGTAAAATGACCATCCACGTAAGTCTGGTTTCCAAGAAGATCGTTAACCTGTTTGCGGGAACTGCCGAGGATGCCCAGAAGGACGGAGCAGAGATCATTGAGCCGACCACAGATACAGTGAAGTACAGCGATGGTTATACAGAGGAGGTTTACGGATTTGATATCCCGGTACCGGCCATTGGTGAGGAATTTAACGTGGCGATCCTGGGAGAAAAAGGCAAATGGTACGACCATAAAGTCGGCGTAAAGAATCCTGTAAAAACCTCTGACGACAAAAAATCCGAAGGGAAAAAACCGGAAGAGCTGAAGCTGGAGGACGGAACCTATGAGACGGATGTAACCCTTACAGGCGGAACAGGAAGAGCATCTGTAGAATCTCCAGCTAAAGTAGAGATCAAGGACAAAGAAGCTACGGCAACCATCATCTGGAGCAGTCCGAATTATGATTACATGATCGTGGACGGCGAAAAATATGAGCCGGTGAACAAAGACGGAAACTCCACATTTGAAATCCCGGTCACAGTCTTTGACGCAGAAATGGAAGTGACTGCAGATACTGTAGCCATGAGTACTCCTCACGAGATTGAGTATACCCTGAATTTTGATTCTTCAAGCATGAAAAAGGAAGAAAAATGAAAAAAATAATTTCATACATATTTCTGACGCTGACCCTGATCCTGGGGTGTGCTTTTGCAGTGCAGGCAGCAGAGACAGAACATAAGCCTGCGGATATTCCAGGCCTTACCTTTGACCACAGTATGGATCTTTCCTACGCAAAGGAATTTAATGTGGATTACTACAACGATGGCTATGCGCTGCTCACCATTGATCAGGAAGGACAGTTTCTTGTAGTTCCCGAAGGCAAGAAAGCACCGGAGGGGCTGGATCCTGACATTGCGGTTCTGCAGCAGCCCATAAACAATATCTATCTGGTAGCAACCTCTGCCATGGATCTTTTCCGCGCTATCGACGGGATTGACAGCATCAAGCTTTCCGGAACCAAGGAAGACGGATGGTATATCCAGGAAGCAAAGGACGCCATGGAACAGAAAAAGATGATCTATGCCGGCAAGTACAGTGCTCCGGATTACGAGCTGATCCTGAACGAGGGCTGTGACCTTGCCATTGAATCCACCATGATCCATCACAATCCGGAGGTACAGGAGAAGCTGGAGCAGTTCGGGATCCCTGTAATGGTAGAGCGTTCCAGCTATGAGAGTCATCCTCTTGGAAGGACCGAGTGGATGAAGCTTTACGCAGTTCTTCTGGGAAAAGAAGATGTAGCAGAAAAGGTTTTCAAAGAGCAGACGGACAAGCTGGATAAGGTTCTCACAGCAGATAAAACAGATAAGACCGTGGCGTTCTTTTATATCAACTCCGTAGGTGCGGTAAATATAAGAAAAAGCGGCGACTATGTTTCAGAAATGATCTCTCTCGCAGGAGGAAATTATGTTCCGGAGGATACGGGAGTAAATGACAATGCTCTTTCCACCATGAATATGCAGATGGAAGAGTTTTATGCCAAGGCGAAGGATGCAGACTATATCATCTATAACAGTACGATTGACGGGGAACTTAAGACCATTGATGAGCTTCTTTCCAAAAGTAAGCTTCTTGCAGATTTCAAGGCAGTGAAGAACGGAAATGTCTGGTGCACAGGCAAAAATCTCTTCCAGGAAACTACCGGACTTGGAACCATGATCGAGGATATCCACACCATGCTGACTACAGACGATGATTCTCTGGATGAGCTGACCTATATGCATAAACTGAAATAAATTCCAGTGTTCTTTTTAACTCCTTTGCCGGTTTCCACCTGTGAGCAGGAAACGAAAGGACAGGATAACAAAACAGAAGAGGAGTGTACCAGAAAAAATGAATGACAGAAAACGCGCAGTCCGATACGGGATCTCTTTTGTGATCCTTGCGGTACTTTTAATCTTTTTATTTATATGGAATGTAAATTCCGGAAGTATCCACCTCTCTGTGAAGGAGATCCTGAATATCATATTCCGGCATCAGGGAGATGAAACTTCTTATAATATCGTCTGGGAGATCCGTCTTCCCAGGATACTGGCAGTGATCATCCTTGGCGGAGCACTTTCTGTTTCCGGATTTTTGCTGCAGACCTTTTTTAACAACCCTATCGCGGGACCCTTTGTACTGGGAATCTCTTCCGGTGCCAAGCTGATCGTGGCGCTTCTGATGATCTTTTTTTTAAGCAGATCGGTGTCCATCGGTTCCGGTGCCATGATCCTGGCTGCTTTTGCAGGCTCAATGATCTCCATGGGCTTTGTGCTCCTTGTGGCAAAAAAAGTCCACAACATGTCCATGCTGGTCATCAGTGGTGTTATGATCGGCTATATCTGTTCGGCCATCACAGACTTTGTGGTGACCTTTGCAGATGATTCCAACATAGTCAATCTTCACAATTGGTCATTGGGAAGCTTTTCCGGTATGACCTGGGGAAATGTGCAGACTATGGCTGTTGTGGTACTTCTTACTATGGTGATCGTATTTTTTATGTCAAAACCGATCAGCGCCTATCAGCTGGGGGAGACTTACGCGCAGAATATGGGAGTTAATATCAAGGCTTTCCGGATACTTCTGATCCTGCTTTCCAGTATTCTTTCTGCCTGTGTGACCGCTTTTGCAGGGCCGATCTCCTTCGTGGGGATCGCTGTGCCTCATATTGCAAAAAGTCTCCTGAAGACTGCCAAACCCCTGCTTGTGATCCCGGCCTGTTTTCTGGGCGGTGCAGTGTTCTGCCTGTTCTGTGACCTGATCGCAAGAACTGTATTTGCACCGACGGAGCTGAGCATCAGTTCTGTGACAGCAGTTTTCGGAGCACCGGTAGTTATCTATATCATGATTCGCAGACAGCAGAGGATATAAACGATGAAATCATATTTTTTTTATACAGATCAGCTGACCGTAGGCTATGATGGAAAACCGCTGATCAAAGAGATCAATATTCAGCTGAATAAAGGAGAGATCCTGACACTGATCGGTCCCAACGGTGCCGGAAAATCTACTATTTTGAAGAGTATCACAAGACAGCTTTCCCTGATCAGCGGAACGGTATATCTGGAACAGGAACAGATGAGCCGGATGACCAACAGGGAAGTGTCAAAAAAACTGGCTGTAGTACTTACCGAGCGCATGCGACCGGAGCTTATGACCTGTGAGGATGTGGTATCCACCGGACGATATCCCTATACCGGAACTCTCGGGATCCTTTCCGCAGAGGACAAGGAAAAAGTTAAAAGTGCCATGGAGATGGTTCACGCCTGGGATCTGAAGGACCGGGATTTTACAGCTATCAGTGACGGACAGAGACAGCGTATCCTTCTGGCACGCGCCATCTGCCAGGAACCGGAGATCATTATCCTGGATGAACCGACCTCCTTCCTGGATATCCGGCATAAGCTGGAGCTTCTTGCCATTTTGAAGAAGATGGTATTGGAAAAACAGATGACGGTGATCATGTCCCTTCACGAGCTGGATCTTGCCCAGAAGATTTCTGACCAGGTGATCTGTGTTCATGGAGATCACATTGAGAAATATGGTGCACCGGAGGAAATCTTTACTTCCGATTATATTCGGAAGCTTTATGGCATCACCCGTGGAAGCTATAATGCAGAATTCGGCTGCGTGGAAATGGAACCTCCGGCCGGAAAACCGGAGGTGTTTGTGATCGGAGGAAATGGAAGTGGGATTCCGGTATATCGGAAGCTGCAGCGACAGGGGATTCCTTTTGTGACCGGAGTTCTCCATACCAATGATGCAGATTATCAGGTGGCAAAAGAACTGGCTGCAAAAGTGATCACGGAGAAGCCTTTTGAATGCATTTCGGAGTCTGCCTTTGAAGAAGCACTGGAGTTCCTGGGAAAATGTGAAAAAGTGTACTGTCCGCTGAAGGATTTTGGTATCATGAATGAAAAAAACCGGGAATTATTGAAAAAAGCAAAAAAAACCGGAAAATTAAACCAAATCAGATAAGTTCTCTGGAAAAATGAGAAAAGCAATAAAACGCTGTCAGAAATGAGTAATATAATTTCCGGCAGCGTTTTTTATATAATATAAATTACAAATATTTCAGCAGCTGTGTTATAATATGACAAGAACGACAGATCGTGAAGCGCTCGCATTCGTGGAGATGTAAGTAACGAAGAGGAATGTCCGCTTTACACCGCAAAAGTTAAGCAGATACAATCGATCCGAAAAAATATATGGAGGGAAGATCAATGAAAAAAAGAAACATGATCGCAGCTCTGCTCTGCAGTGCATGCCTTGTGGCAGGAAGTGTAAATCCCGTATTTGCAGATGCCTCGAAGGTAGTAACACTTGGAGCAGATCTTACGGATGCCCAGAAGCAGACAATGATGAAATATTTTAATGTAAGTTCCGATCAGGTGCAGGTGATGACCATTACAAATGAGGATGAGCATAAACACCTGGATAATATCGCACCACAGTCCCAGATCGGTTCCAGAACTTTGAGCTGTGCCTATGTGAAGCCTACACAGTCCGGCGGGATTAAGGTCCGCACAGCAAATCTGAACTGGGTGACAGGTAATATGATCGCAACGACACTTTCCACATCCGGTGTGAAGAACTGTGAAGTAGTTGCTGCCTGCCCGATGGAAGTATCCGGAACAGGTGCACTTACCGGCATCCAGATGGCATATGAGAAGGCCAGTGGAGAGAAGCTGGATGAGACCAAGACGAAGCTTGCCAACCAGGAGATCGTAACCACCGGTGAGCTTGCAGATAAGGTTGGTAAAAATGAGGCGACAACAGTTGTAAACCAGTCCAAGATGGATGTGATCCAGAACGGAGTACAGAATGCAGATGAGATTCAGAATATTGTCATCAATGTGGCTGAGCAGAACAATATTTCCGTAAGCCAGGACGATATTGACAGGATCGTGTCTCTTCTGAAGCAGATCTCACAGCAGGATTACAATTATGATGATGTGAAGGAAACACTGGAGCAGGTAGATGCCAATACCACAGGCCAGACCTCTTCCTCTGATGATACGTTGGATGGCGAGAGCAGTGATGAAACCGTAGATGTGGATGCAGATTCTTCTGATGATATCGTCAACAATGTAAATGACAGCATTCTTGGTGACGATGTGATCCAGAGCTCCACAGAGGATCCGGGTCTTGAGGAAGAAACAGGAGCAGATTCTCAGGATACAAGCAATGAGACCGGAATCCCGGATGCTACCGACGACGGAACCTATAGCAATGAGGAAAGCTCGGACGAAAGCAGTACAGATGAAATTGCATCCGACGAGAGCAGTACAGACGAAAGTGCATCTGACGAGAACAGCACAGAGGATAGTGCATCTGACGAGAGCAGCACAGATGAAAGCACTTCTGACGAGGCTGCATCCGATGAGACCGGAATCCCGGAGGCAACAGAAGATACAGAATCTTCAGAAAGTACAGACGGCTCAGACCAGGCAGACAGTGCAGAAAACGATACTTCCGTGCTCAGCGAAGAAGCAAAGAACAATTATGACAAATTTGTCCTCTTTGTAAAAGGCGAGTATGAGGGAGATGCAGATTCCCTTCTCGCTGCAACGGAGGATACAGAGGCAGTGGCAACGGTAACACTGGATGAGCAGACAGCGAAGAGTGTGGCAGAAACTGTTGAGAAGGATTATTATGATATCCTGAAGGATGGTACAGAATCCTATGAGGCAGATGGTACAGAAAAATATCAGAGTACAGAGCTGAATATGATGGATCAGAAGCTGAAGAAGCTGTTCAGTATTGACAGTTCCCAGGAGGCCACAGAGGCCACAGACGTGACAGCAGCTATTCTTGCAGATGTTCCCCAGGAAGATAAGCAGACACTTTATAAAGAAACCATGAAATATCTGGCAGGTCTTTACGGCGAGAACACGGACTCTTCTGAGGAATCCGCAGCAGAATAAAAGATTTACAGAAAAAGAGATAAAAAATACCGCAGCAGAGAAAACAACCTTTGCTGCGGTATTTTTTGTCGTGCCGGAAAGATATCATGAAAATTTTGTGATTTACGACAAGGATTTGTGTAAGCACTGGAAAAATGGATTTTTCTGTGATAAAATTGACCGTAAATCGGTTTTGTGGACTCATACATCGCAAACCGTGACAGGGAAACGAGAAAGGGAAAAGGTAGAATTTATGAGCCTGGCAGTAGTAACATTAAAAAAAGGCGAAGGCAGATTCCTGAAATCAGGAGGCCTCTGGGTATATGACAATGAGATCGCAAGCATCATGGGAAGCTTTGTGAACGGAGATATCGTTCTGGTCCGGGACTTTGACGGATATCCAATGGGAAGAGGATTTATCAACACCAATTCCAAGATCACAGTCCGTATGCTTACCAGAGATGAGCGTACAGAGATCAGTCCGGAATTTTTGAAACAACGTGTCCGCGACGCATGGGAGTATCGTAAGAAGGTAGTAGATACCGGAAGCTGCCGTGTGATCTTCGGAGAAGCAGACTTTCTTCCGGGTCTTGTTGTGGATAAGTTTTCAGATGTGCTTGTTGTACAGTCTCTTGCACTGGGAATCGATCGTCTTAAAGAAACGATCATAGATGCACTGAAGGAAGTCCTTGCTGAGGATGGGATCCGGATCCGTGGAGTCTATGAGCGGAGTGATGCAAAGGTACGCCGCCAGGAAGGAATGGAACTTACCAAGGGATTTATCGGAGAAGAATTTCCGACACTTGTTCAGATTGAAGAGAACGGTGTGAAATATGAAGTAGATATCAGGGACGGGCAGAAGACCGGATTTTTCCTGGATCAGAAATATAACCGTCTTGCTATCCAGAAGCTTTGCAAGGGGGCGAAGGTTCTGGACTGCTTTACACATACCGGCTCTTTTGCACTGAATGCGGGAATTGCAGGGGCACAGAGTGTTCTTGGTGTGGATGCGTCGGAAACTGCAGTCCTGCAGGCAAGAAGAAACGCCAGTCTGAACGGCCTGGACGGAACAGTGAAATTCCTCTGTGAGGATGTTTTTGAACTTCTTCCCGAGCTTGAGGAGAAGGGAGAGAAATTTGATGTTGTGGTACTGGATCCTCCGGCATTTACGAAATCCAGAAGCTCTGTAAAAAATGCCATCAAGGGATACCGTGAGATCAATCTCCGTGCAATGCGTCTTGTAAAGGACGGCGGATTTCTCGCAACTTGTTCCTGCTCTCATTTTATGACGTATGAGCTGTTTACACAGACCATCGGTCAGGCAGCGAAGAATGTCCATAAGAGACTGCGCCAGGTAGAGTACCGTACACAGGCACCGGATCATCCGATCCTCTGGTCAGCAGATGAGTCCTATTATCTGAAATTCTACATTTTCCAGGTATGCAATGACCGTTAGGAACTGCCATCCGGATTTTTTTACGGAAATTTTTGGGCAGTGCCGTCTGGCAGTGAAAAGGAGATGCAGATCATATGAGAGACAAATTCAATAAATTTATGCAGGGACGTTATGGAGTGGATGATCTTTCCAGGTTCACCATGGGAGTCGCACTGGTTCTGATCATTCTGGCAATGTTTGCTAATATATTCAGCAGAACTGTCGGCAGCACCCTTGACATTCTCGGGGTCGCAGCGATCGTATATGCATATATACGTATTTTTTCCAGAAATATCCAGCAGCGTTATGCCGAAAATCAGAAATTCCTTCAGATGACGTCAAAGTTTCGTTTTCGCTTTAATAAAGAAAAGGATCTGATGAAGCAGAGAAAGACCCATCATATCTACAGCTGTCCGGGCTGCGGACAGAAGATACGTATTCCAAAGGGAAAGGGCAAGATCGAGATCGAATGTCCGAAATGCCACACAAAATTCGTAAAAAGGAGCTGACATGTTCGGATATGTGACCGTTAATAAACCGGAAATAAAATTCAAGGATTTTGATGTGTACCGTTCTTTTTACTGCGGCCTCTGCAGAGAATTGCGGGAGAGATACGGGATACCGGGACAGATCTCACTGACTTATGATATGACATTTGTGGTCCTTCTTTTAAGCGCTCTTTATGAACCGCCAACGAAGAAGGGAACCTCCAGGTGTGTGGTCCATCCGCTGAAGCCCCAGCCAGTGCGCAAAAATACAGTAACTGAGTACTGTGCGGATATGAATGTGATCCTTACCTATTACAAATGTATGGATGACTGGCAGGATGAACACAAACCACTGCGCTATGCATATGCAGGAATTCTGAAGAATTGCGGAAATATGCATATGTCCGCTTATCCGGAGAAGATCCAAAGGATCCGAAACGCACTGGAGGAGCTTTCTTCCCTGGAAAAACAGGGGGAAACCGATGTGGACCGTGTAGCCGGATGTTCCGGACGTATCATGGAAGAGATTCTGGCCTTCCGTAAGGATGTCTGGGAATCGTCCCTGCGCCGTCTGGGATTTTATCTCGGAAAATTTATCTACATCCTGGATGCTTATGACGATGTGGAAAAAGATGCAGAAAACGGAAATTACAATCCTTTCCTTGAAAAATATAAGATAGAAGGGTTCGAGGAAGAGGTACGTCGGCTTCTTATGATGATGCTTGCAGAATGCTGCAGAGAATTTGAAAAGCTGCCGATCCTCCGATACGGAGATATCCTTCGAAATATTTTATATTCCGGCGTCTGGTGCCGCTTTGCGGCGATCGGACAGAAGCGCAGGGAAGAACGGGAGAAAGAGAAAAAATGTTAGATCCATACAGCGTGCTGGGAGTTCCCAGAAACGCATCTGATGATGAAATAAAAAAGGCATACCGGAAGCTGAGCCGAAAGTATCACCCGGATGCCAATATCAATAATCCGAATAAGGATCAGGCCGAAGAAAAATTCAAAGAAGTGCAGCAGGCTTACGAGCAGATCATGAAAGAGCGTGAGTACGGAAGTAGTTCCCAGAATGGCTATGGCGGCTACGGAAATTACGGTGGTTTTGGAAATTACGGAAATGCCGGTTCCAGTGCCTATCAGGATGAGGAAAGTATGCGCAGAAGGGCGGCCGCCAATTATGTGCAGAGCGGTCATTTTCAGGAAGCTATGAATGTACTGGATTCTCTTGGTCAGAAAAATGGGGAATGGTATTACCTGGCTGCTATGGCAAATATGGGAATGGGAAATAATGTAACAGCTCTGGATCAGATCCGTGAAGCAGTCCGTCAGGAACCGGATAATATGCAGTACCGTATGCTGCTCCAGAGAATGGAAGGCGGTGGCGGCTGGTATCAGCAGCGGCAGGATCCCTTTGGGGGAATGCCGACTGCAGGAGGAGATATGTGTGATGCCTGCTGCAGGACCATGGCCTGTTTCATGTGCTGGCCGGGCGGCTTTTTCTGCTGCTGATGCAGGAACAAAGCGGTCATCGATATCCCGGAATTGAGAATCGGAATATCCTGAGGCAGCATATCCATATGTTTGTAAGGCGGATCCTGCAGATCCGTTTTGCGATATAGATCGCAGAAGGCTTTTTCTGACAGAAATTCACAATGCTGTCCGGAAAATGTCATACTGCAGAGAAAAAGAGGAGGAAATCGTTATGAGTATAAGAATTGGTATTTTAGGTTACGGAAACCTGGGACGCGGCGTGGAGTGTGCCATCAAGCATAATCCGGATACAGAGCTGGTTGCAGTATTTACCAGACGTGATCCAGAGACTGTAAAGATCCTTACAGAGACCGCAAAGGTTTATTCTGTAAAAGATGCGGAGAAGCTGAAGGATGAGATCGATGTCCTGATCATCTGTGGAGGAAGTGCTACAGATCTTCCTGTTCAGACACCGGAGTATGTAAAATATTTCAATGTTGTGGACAGCTTTGATACACATAAGAAAATCCCGGAGCATTTTGCAAATGTTGACAAGGCAGCAGCAGAGAGTGGACATGTAGGAATCATTTCCGTAGGCTGGGATCCCGGAATGTTTTCTCTGAACCGTATGTATGCAAATGCGATCCTTACAAATGGAAACGACTACACATTCTGGGGCAAGGGTGTCAGCCAGGGACATTCTGATGCAGTCCGCCGCATCAAAGGCGTAAAGGATGCAAAGCAGTACACCATTCCGGTAGAAGCTGCACTTGAGGCAGTAAGAAACGGAGAAAATCCGGAGCTTACCACACGCCAGAAACATACAAGAGAGTGCTTCGTAGTTGCTGAGGAGGGTGCTGATCTTGCACGTATCGAGGAAGAGATCAAGACCATGCCGAATTACTTTGACGAGTATGATACAACGGTACATTTCATTTCCCAGGAAGAGCTGGACCGTGACCACAGCGGTATCCCGCACGGCGGTTTTGTGATCCGCAGCGGAAAAACAGGCTGGAACAATGAGAACAGCCATGTGATCGAGTACAGCCTGAAGCTGGATTCCAATCCTGAGTTCACATCTTCTGTGATCGTTGCCTATGCAAGAGCTGCATACCGCATGAACCAGGAAGGACAGAAGGGCTGCAAGACCGTATTTGATGTTGCACCTGCATATTTAAGTGCCCTTGACGGAGCAGAGCTTCGCAAAAAATTTCTGTAAGGATCTGTAACGGACAGGAGCAAAACTGCATAAAAGATCATATCCCCGGAGCATCAGTGAATATTTCTGATGTTTCGGGGGCTTTTTCTGCATAAAATCAACATTGGTAATACCGTAATGACATTTTTTCTGAAAGAAAAGGAAAGAGTTGACGGACTGTAAAGAATGTTATATAATATGGACGTAAAATTGTAACAAAATTGTAATATTTAGAATTGATTGAGAATAACTTTAGGTATATTTTTAAGATTATATTAAAAAATGTATTGAATATGTAATCAATATGTATTAAAATATTTACTTGATATGGATTTAAACATATACCGAAATTTTAGAACAGAATTAAAACAAATGGAGGCAGAATTTTCATGAGAAGTAATTATGCTAAGAAACTTGTAGCAGGTACACTTGTGGCATCTATGACAATCACAGCGTCTATGCCATTGTTTGCAGATGAATTAGCAACAGAAATACCTAGCGCAGGTGCAGCAGTTATTGTTGAAGATTACATCAATAATAGTGGTAAAGAAACTGATATTGAGAAGTTACTTCCTACAGAAGCAACAGATAGTACAGCAACATCTAATGAGACAACAAAGACAGAAAATCAGACTGAAAAGACACAGACATCTAATACAGCAACATCAAGTGAGGACAAGTTATTTGCTAACATAGCAATTACTAAGGTTTCAGGTGGTGCAGAAGATTATGTTAATGTAAGAAAGAAACCAACAACAGAATCGAAGGTTGTTGGAAAAATTTATAACAACAGTGGTGCAAAAATTCTTGAAAAGACTAATAACGGTTGGTACAAGATTGTATCAGGTAACTGTACAGGTTATATTAAGTCAGATTTCTTTGTAACAGGAAGTAGTGCTAAGAGCAGAGCTTTAGATAATGGTTATGTACAGGCAGAAGCTAAGGATGCTATCCATGTTAGAGCAGAAGCTAGTACTAATTCTAAAGTAGTAACTAACGTTTACAAGAATGAAACATATACTATTAAGAAGTTTGACAAGACTGGCGAATGGATTAAGGTTAAAATTAAAGCCGGTGTTAGTGGTTGGATTTCAGCACAGTATGCAAATGTCAACATTAACATGGAAACAGCTATAACAAGAAAAGAAGAAAAAGCTAAGATTAAGAAAGAACGTGAGGCAGCAAAAGCGGCAGCAAAAGCGGCAGCTGAAGAAGAGGCAAGAAAGCAGGCTGAACAGCAGGAACAGCAGGCATCAAATGATAACAGCCAGAGTTCAAGCGACGGTACATATTCGAACAGCTCAAACTCAAGTTCAAGAAGCAACTACAGCAACTCATCATCAAGCAGTAGTTCATCAAGTAGTTCAAGTAGCAGTAGCTCAAGCAAGAAGAGTCATAGTAGCTCATCAAGCAGCTCAAGCGGTTCGGGAACAGGTGCAGCAATTGTAGCATATGCTAAGCAGTTCCTTGGTAACCCTTACGTATACGGTGGAGCAAGTCTTACAAACGGAACAGACTGCTCAGGATTTACAATGTCAGTATACGCTCACTTTGGGTATGGACTTAGCAGATCATCATATACACAGGTTAACAACGGTAGAGCTGTATCAATGAGTAGCTTACAGCCAGGTGACTTGTTATTCTACAAGTATGGTGGTTCTACAATCAGCCACGTAGCTATTTACATTGGTGGTGGACAGATTATACATGCTTCAACAGAAGAAACAGGTATTATAATTAGTGGCATGGGATCACCTTGTGCAGCTAGAAGAATTATTGGATAATTAAATATAATATAGAAACAAGACCTGAATTGGCAACAACCAATACAGGTCTTATTTTTTTGCAAAATAGTGTGGCGAATTTTAGAAAAAAGTCAATAGTTTATGTGTAAAATGTACAAGTTTGGAACATATCAACAAAACATTAGTTCTTTACAGCTGTCGACAAAGATTTACATAAAATGACACACTTTTATGTTGATAATGTTAATAAGTGGGTTAATAACCTATTTTAAGGGAGAATTTTATTGAAAAAAACTGAAAAAACAATGTTAATAACTTTTTAACTATAATTGTGCCAGATAGTTAAAAATGGGTTAAATTTGTATAAAATATACAAAAATAGCGTCGAAAAAAGAGTAGAGAAAAATAAGTGAAAAAAGTGTGTTTTTTCTTGTGGAAAATCACCTTAAATGGTATAATTTAATTACTAGTTAACGAAAGGAAGTGGTACCATGAAAATTAAGATTTTCGGTAAGAACATTGAAGTAACAGAAGGCATCAGAAGCGCAGTAGAAGAGAAAATCGGAAAGCTCGATAAATACTTCGCGGAAGAGACTAGAGTGGACGTTACATTAAGTGTTAATAAGAATGAACAGAAGGTGGAGGTAACAATTCCAGTCAAAGGACGTATTATCAGAGCGGAAGAAATAAGTGATGATATGTATGTATCAATCGATATGGTTGAGGAAACAATTGAAAGACAGCTTGTTAAGTATAAGAATAAGATTATTGACAAGAAGAAATCAATTAAGGAAGCTTTTACAGAGACATACATTGAAGCTGATTACGAAGACGAAGATGAGGATCAGATTAAAATCAAAAAGACTAAGAGATTTGGTATTAAGCCAATGGATCCTGAAGAAGCTTGCGTAGAAATGGAATTACTTGGACATAACTTTTTTGTATTCCTTAATGCAGAGACAGAAGAAGTTAATGTAGTTTACAAACGTAAAGGTAATACATACGGTTTAATAGAACCTGAACTTGACTAAAAGATAAAAAGTAACTAAGAAAACTAAATAATATCTAATAAGAGTCCCTGATTGGTTGAAATATATCAGTTAGGGATTCTTTTTATCGTTTATAAGAACAAAAGTTATGAAATGCCTACGTTTACACTTTTTTAACAAATAAATAACACATACTTGTATTGAATAAAACCGATTTAAATGGTATTATATTCCTTAGCGTGTTGTATTTTACAACAAATATATTTGAGGAGATTACCATGGGCGTAATTAATAAAATCGTAGGAACGCATAGTCAGCGTGAATTAAAAAGACATAATCATACAATAGAGAAGATCTTAAGCCTTAAGCCGGAGATGGAAAAACTTACCGACGACGAGATGAAGGCTAAGACAACAGAATTTAGAAATAGATTACAGAAAGGTGAAACTTTAGACGATTTGCTTCCTGAGGCATTTGCCTTAGTTAGAGAAGCAACAAGAAGAACACTTGGAACAGAACATTATCCATGTCAGTTACAGGGTGGTATTATCTTACATCAGGGACGTATCGCAGAAATGAAAACCGGTGAAGGTAAGACACAGACATGTTTGTTGCCTGCATATCTTAATGCATTGGAAGGCAAGGGCGTTCATATCGTAACAGTTAACGAATACCTTGCTACCCGAGATGCTGAGTGGATGGGACAGGTTCACAGATTTTTGGGATTAACAGTAGGCTGTGTTCTTTCAGACATGGAACATGAAGAAAAGAAAGCGGCCTATAACTGTGACATCACATATATTACAAATAACGAATTAGGATTTGACTACTTAAGAGATAACATGGTTGTTTACAAAGAACAGTTAGTTCAGCGTGGACTTCATTACTGTATTATCGACGAAGTTGACTCGGTTCTTATTGATGAGGCAAGAACACCTCTTATTATTTCCGGACAGAGTGGTAAGTCAACTAAGTTATATGAAATGTGTGACATTCTTGCAAGACAGATGGAACGTGGCACAGCTAATTCTGAACTTAGCAAGATGGATGCCATTATGGGTGTTGATATTGAAGAAGATGGAGACTTCCTTGTAAATGAAAAGGACAAGATTGTTACTTTAACAGCACAGGGTATTGAAAAAGTTGAAAAATTCTTCCACATTGACAACTATGCTGATGCTGAAAACTTAGAACTTCAGCACAATGTTATTTTGGCATTAAGAGCACATAACCTTATGCATAGAGATCAGGACTATGTAGTTAAGGATGATGAAGTACTTATTGTAGATGAATTTACAGGACGTATTATGCCGGGCCGTAGATATTCTGATGGTTTACATCAGGCTATTGAAGCAAAGGAACATGTAAAAGTTAACAGAGAAAGCAAGACTCTTGCAACAATTACATTCCAGAACTTCTTTAACAAATATGACAAGAAGGCAGGTATGACAGGAACAGCCTTAACAGAAGAAAAAGAATTTAGAGATATTTATAGTATGGACGTTGTTGAAATTCCAACAAACAAGCCAATTGCAAGAATTGACCATGAAGATGCCATGTTTAAGACTAAGAAAGAGAAACTTCATGCAGTTATAGAAGACATTGTTGAATCACATGCAAAGGGACAGCCTGTATTGGTTGGTACTATTAACATTGATTCTTCAGAAGAAATCAGTGCTTTGCTTAAGAAGAGAGGTATTCCACACAATGTATTAAATGCTAAATTCCACGAGAAGGAAGCAGAAATCGTTGCTCAGGCAGGTCAGCATGGAGCAGTAACTATTGCTACTAATATGGCAGGCCGTGGTACTGATATTAAGCTTGATGATGCTGCAAGAGCAGCAGGCGGTCTTAAGATTATAGGTACAGAAAGACATGAATCAAGACGTATCGATAACCAGTTAAGAGGTCGTTCAGGTCGTCAGGGTGATGTTGGTGAATCTAAGTTTTACATTTCATTGGAAGATGATATTATGAGATTGTTTGCTTCAGAGAAGCTTATGTCAATCTTTAATGCATTAGGTGTTCCAGAGAATGAAGAAATTCACCATAAGTCATTAACTAAGACTATTGAAAGAGCACAGAAGAAGATAGAAGGAAATAACTTTGGCATAAGAAAGAACCTTATGGAATATGATAAGGTTAACAATGACCAGAGAGAGATTATATACGCTGAAAGAGCAAGAGTTCTTAACGGCGAGAATATGAGAGATGCAATTATCAAGATGATGAATGAAGTAATTGAATCTCAGGTTGACATGTTTGTTGGCGATGATCAGGAGACTAAGGATTGGGATGTGGCAGGTTTAAGTCAGTCATTATTTGAAATTATTCCTGTAAAACTTGAAATTCCAAAGAGCGAGATTGAACATCTTTCAAAAGCTGAATTTAAACAGTTATTGAAGGAAGCTGCAGTTAAGCTTTACGAAGCTAAGGAAGCTGAGTTCCCAGAACCTGAACATATTAGAGAATTAGAAAGAATCGTTCTGTTAAGAGTAATCGACAGAAAGTGGATGGATCACTTAGATGATATGGAACAGTTGAAACAGGGTATTGGTCTTATGGCTTATGGTCAGAGAGATCCTGCTGTTGAATACAAGATTCAGGGCTTTGAAATGTTTAATGACATGATTGAAGGTATCAAAGTTGAAACTGTTAAGACTTTATATCATATTCAGGTTGAACAGAAAGTTGAACGTGAAGAGGTGGCAGAAGTTACAGGAACAAACAAGGATGATACAGGTGTTAGCAAGACTAAACACAGAGAATCTGAAAAGATTTATCCAAATGATCCTTGTCCATGTGGTTCAGGAAAGAAGTATAAAAACTGTTGTGGACGTAAGGCTTAATACAACGGCTTGAATTATAAAGAAAGGGGTTGCTTTAGACGACTCCTTTCTTTTTTAAAAATTTAGAAAAAGTAAGATTGAGGTATGACGTGGTAGAACTTGAACAATACAAATATCAATGGAATCAATATGCAGATCAATTGGAAGAACTGCGCAAAGCCTTTGACATACAGGCAAAAAAAGAAAGAATAGAAGAAATTGAAGGAATAATGGAAGAACAGGGATTTTGGGATAATTTAACAAGGTCTCAGGAAATAACAAAAGAATTAAAACAATTAAAAGACAGTCTTGAAACCATTGAACACCTTCAGCAGAAATATGAAGATCTTGGAACTTTAATTGAAATGGGTGAAGAGGAAAATGATGCTTCAATAGTAGAAGAAGTTGAGCAGGAAACGAAAGAGTTTATAGATGAATTTGAAAAAACTAAAATAGAGACTCTTTTGTCAGGAGAATATGACAAAAACAATGCCATTGTAAAAATCAATGCAGGAGCAGGGGGAACAGAGTCTTGTGACTGGGCAAGTATGTTATATAGAATGTATACCCGTTGGGCAGAAAGTAAGGGATATAAAACAGAAGTACTTGATTTCCTTGATGGAGACGAGGCAGGAATAAAGTCCATAACATTTCAGGTTAACGGCGAAAACGCATATGGTTATTTGAAATCAGAAAAAGGAGTTCACAGACTAGTTAGAATATCTCCTTTTAATGCAGCAGGAAAAAGACAGACTTCTTTTGCTTCATGTGATGTAATGCCTGATATTGAGGAAGACCTTGATGTTGAAATAAATGATGATGACATTAGAATTGATACTTACCGTTCAAGTGGTGCCGGTGGACAGCACATTAACAAAACATCATCGGCGGTAAGAATAACACATAACCCTACAGGAATTGTTGTACAGTGTCAGAATGAAAGATCTCAGCTTCAGAATAAAGATAAGGCTATGAAGATGTTAAAAGCTAAGCTTTATGTTCTAAAAAAACAGGAAGAAGAGGAAAAACGTTCAGGAATTAGAGGAGAAGTAAAAGAGATTGGATGGGGCAGTCAGATACGTTCTTACGTTATGCAACCATATACAATGGTAAAGGATCACAGAACAAATCAGGAGATAACAGACGTTGGAAAAGTAATGGATGGTTACATTGATCCCTTTATAAATGCATACTTAAAATGGATTAATATTAAGAAAGATAACTAATTTTTGTTGCGGATTACCATTAACCGTGCTATTATTCAATGGTAAAATAAACTAAACTTTAACAAGCGAGGAATAAACATGATAAAAGTGGCAATTTTAGGATACGGAACAGTAGGTTCAGGAGTATTCCAGATTATTAAAGAGAACAAAGAATTAATTACAAACAAAGCAGGACAGGAAATTGACATAAAATATGTACTTGATTTAAGAGAGTTTCCAGGAGATCCTTGTGAGAATGTATTAGTTCATGATTACAATATTATTTTAAATGACCCTGAAGTTGAGGTTATTATAGAAGTAATGGGAGGGCTTAAACCATCATACGATTTTGTTAAGTCGGCATTAGAAGCAGGCAAGAGTGTTTGTACATCAAACAAAGAACTTGTTGCAAAATATGGTGCAGAATTAATTAAGATTGCCCAGCAGCATAACAGAAACTTCTTGTTTGAAGCTGCAGTAGGTGGTGGAATCCCTATTATACGTCCACTTAACATGCATATTACAGCTGATAAGATATGTGAAATAACAGGTATCTTAAATGGTACAACAAATTACATTTTAACAAAAATGGACAAAGAAGGAGCTGACTTTGACAGCACTTTAAAACAGGCACAGGATTTAGGTTATGCTGAAAGAAATCCTGAAGCTGATATCGAAGGCTATGACGCAGTTAGAAAGATTGCTATATTAGCATCTTTAGCAAAAGGTAAAACTGTAAACTTTGAAGAAATTTATACAGAAGGAATTTCAAAAATTACAGCAGAAGATTTTAAATATGCTAAGGCTATGGGACGATCAATTAAGTTATTAGGTAAGTGCAAGAACGAGGATAATCAGGTAGTTGCATCTGTAGCACCTAGACTTTTGGCACCGGATCATCCATTATTTAACGTTAGTGGTGTTGTAAACGGAATACTTGTACGTGGAAATATGGTAGGTGACTTAGTATTTATTGGTAGTGGTGCAGGAAAGCTTCCAACAGCCAGCGCAGTTGTGTCTGACGTGGTAGATAGTGTAAGACATCTTAATGTATCAACAACAGTAATGTGGGATGAAGAAAAATTAGAATTAGAAGATTTTTCAAAGTCAAAGAAGAAATTCTTTGTTAGAAGTAGTAGTTCAAAAGAAGACATTGAAAAGGTATTTGGCAATGTTGAATATGTTGATGCTAACATTGATGGAGAATTTGGATTTATTACAGAAAAGATTAGTGAAGCTACGTTTGCAAAAAAAGCAGATGAATTAGGCACAGTAATCTCTAGAATTAGAATAGAAGGTTAATTTTATTAACTATATCTCATATAACCGCATAATATAAAATAAGATTAAGGGGAAAATATAACATGAAGGAAACAAAGGTTGTTAAGTTTGGGGGAAGTTCATTAGCTGACGCTAAGCAGTTTAAAAAGGTTGCAGAAATAATATTAGATGATCCAACAAGACGTTTTGTTGTAGCATCTGCACCGGGAAAAAGATATGTGGAAGACATTAAAGTAACAGATATGCTTTACAAATGCTATGAAATGGCATCTGAAGGACAGAACTTTGATGAGCAGTTCCAGATGATTAAGGACAGATATAATAACATTATTATGGACTTAGGAATTGAAGATTTTTCTTTAGAGGAAGATTTTGAAATTATAAAGGGAGCTTTTTCACATATGGCAGGCCGTGATTATGCAGCCAGCCGTGGTGAATTTCTTAACAGTAAGGTTTTAGCTAAGTATTTAGGCTTCGACTTTATTGATGCGGCAAAATATATTTTCTTTGATGATATGGGACAGTTTGACTGGGACAAAACAGCAGAAAAATTAATTCCAAAACTTGCAGCAACAGAGAAAGCAGTAGTACCGGGATTCTACGGCTCAATGCCAAATGGAACAATCAAAACATTTTCACGTGGAGGTTCTGACGTAACAGGTTCTATTATTGCCAGAGCAGCAGAAGCTAAGCTTTATGAAAACTGGACAGATGTTAGCGGATGCCTTATTTGTGATCCTAGAATTGTTAACAATCCGGCTCCAATTAACACAATTACATATAGTGAACTTAGAGAATTAGCATATATGGGTGCAACTGTACTTCATGAAGATGCTATTTTCCCAGTAAGAGCAGCAGGCATTCCTGTAAATATAAAGAATACTAATTGCCCGCAGGACAGAGGAACAATGATTGTATCAGAAACAGCAGAACCTTGTGAACATATTATTACAGGTATTGCAGGTAAAAAAGGTATGTCTGTAATCAATATTGAAAAAGACAAGATGAACAGCGAAGTTGGATTTGGTAGAAACGTTCTTCGTGCATTAGAAAAGAGCAATGTAAGTTTTGAACATATGCCATCAGGTGTAGATACAATGAGCGTTGTTATTCAGACAGATAAGTTAGCAGGCAAGGAAACAACAATTCTTGATGAAATTAGATCAAGAGTGCATCCTGACCAGTTATACATTGAAAGCAACTTAGCTCTTATTGCAGTTGTAGGTCGTGGAATGAAGAGTGCAAGAGGTACAGCGGCAATCTTATTTACAGCTTTAGCAGATGCAAGAGTAAATATTAAGATGATTGATCAGGGTTCTTCAGAATTAAACATCATTATCGGTGTTGCAGAGGAAGACTTTGAAGTAGCAATGAAAGCTATTTACAATGCATTTATTAAGGTAAAAAAATAAATAGCAGACAACCTTTGTTAAAAAGTTGACAAAGATTTACATAAGTACTATAATGACATAGTAAAAATTAAAAAATTCTTCGGGGCAGGGTGAAATTCCCTACCGGCTGTGATTGCGAATGCATAAGTCAGCGAGCCAATGGCATGATATGGTGTGAATCCATAACCGACAGTAAAGTCTGGATGAGAGAAGACAGGAGCGTAATTATCGTAGATTGATTAAGGATTCTAAAAGCCACTGGAATCTTGCAATCAGTAATTTATGAATATTACATTTCTATATTTGCTTTGTATTTAAGCCCTGGAAACTATTTCCAGGGTTTTCTTTTTGCCACAAAAAGAAAGATACGGCAAATCAAATCACCAATAAGTGTTGAAGAATTTTGAAAAAAGAAAAAGGAGATTTAAAATGAAAAAAGTATTTACTACAAAAAATCTGGTTCTTATGGCAATGTTCTCAGCACTTGCCGCAGTGTTAATGTTATGGGAATTTCCAATTCCTTTTATAGCACCAAACTTTTATGAAATTGATTTAAGTGAGATTCCAATTCTTGTAGGTTCATTTATTATGGGACCTGTATCGGGAGTAATTATGGAAGCAATAAAGATTATCCTTAAATTATTAATTAAGGGAACTTCAACAGCATATGTTGGAGATTTCGCAAACTTCTGTATAGGAGTATGTTTGGTAGTACCTGCAAGTATAATTTACCAGAAACACAAAACAAAAAAGAATGCCTTCATTGGAATGTTAGTTGGAACGTTGTTCATGGCTGTAGCAGGTGTTGTTCTTAACTATTTCGTAATGATACCATTTTATGTTAAGGCATTTGGAATGCCATTAGAAGCAATTATTGGTGCAGGGGCAAAGATTCAGCCTTTAGTTACAAACAAATTAAGTTTTACAATAGTATGTGTGGCACCGTTTAACATTGTTAAGGGCATAATAGTAAGTTTGGTAACAGCATTAATTTACAAGCACATTAGTGCTTTCGTAAAAACAATAAAGTTATAAAGTATAAAAAATTAAATAGCAAGTAAAATCCATTATTTTAACCTAGAGGGCGGCATTAAAAGTGCCGTCTTTTTAGTTTTTGTGGAAAAAAAATTATATTGTGTTACAATGGTATTGCTTATTAGGATTGTACAAGTGAATTTTGCTTGGCAATTTATTCAATCAAAAATTTTGTTTGGAGGATATATGGTTTATGAGACTATGTGTTGGGAAGACACATTTAATCTTGGGAAAAAAATAGGACAACAGGCAAAGCCAGGACAGGTTATTTGTCTTAATGGTGATTTAGGAGTGGGAAAGACTGTATTTACCCAAGGATTCGCTAAGGGACTGGGAATCGAAGAAACAGTAAACAGCCCTACTTTTACAATAATTCAGGTGTATGATGAAGGAAGAATACCACTTTATCATTTTGACGTTTATAGAATTGGTGATCCCGAAGAAATGTATGAAATCGGTTATGAAGACTATTTCTTTGGGGAAGGGGTATGCTTAATAGAATGGTCTAAATTAATTGAAGAATTAATTCCAAGTGATGCAGCAACTGTATTAATAGAGAAAGATTTAGAAAAAGGTCTTGATTATAGAAAGGTTACGGTGGAAGGACTATGAGAATTTTGGCAATAGACAGTTCATCTATGGTGGCAACTGTAGCTGTTGTAACAGATGGTGTCTTAACAGCAGAATATACAATTAATCACAAAAAAACACATTCACAGACTTTATTGCCTATGATAGATGAAATAAAGAAGAATATAGATTTGGATATGAATACGGTGGATGCAATTGCAATTGCAGGTGGTCCGGGGTCATACACAGGTCTTAGAATCGGAAGTGCCACAGCTAAAGGTTTCGGACTGGCACTTAATATTCCAATTATAAATATTCCAACAATGGATGCGTTAGCATATAATCTTTTCTCTTCATCTTTTGTTATCTGCCCTATTATGGATGCAAGAAGAGAACAGGTTTACACAGGAATTTACAAGTTTAACGGTACAACAATGGAAGTTATAAAACCACAGTGCATTATGATGATTAGAGATCTTGTAAAAGAATTAAATAATATGTCACAGGCGGTCATGTTTAATGGTGATGGCGTGGATGCTTACAAAGATATAATCGAAGAAGAAATGACAACAGAGCATTATTATGCGCCTGCATCTGTAAACAGAGCAAAGGCTTCATCTTTAGCAACATTGGCAGAAATTTATTACAAAGAAGGTAAGACTGAAACAGCAGCTGAGCACGCACCGGAATATTTAAGATTATCTCAGGCTGAAAGAGAATTAAAAGAAAAAATGGAAAGAACAAAAGATGCAGGAAATAATCTATAGGTTAATGAGTGAAGGGGATATAAAACAGGTTGCAGCAATAGAGAAGGAAATTTTTTCTCTACCATGGTCTGAAAAATCCTTTTTGGATTCTTTAAAAAACGAAAATACTGTATATATAGTAGCAGAAATTAAAGATGAAATTGTGGCATATTGTGGAGCATATATTTCTTTTGAAGAAGCTGACATTAGCAATGTGGCAGTCAAAGAAAATTTTAGAAGAAAGAATGTGGCTGAGAATATGTTAAATAAACTTTTTTATGAATGTGGAAAAAAAGGAGTGTCAGATATTACTTTGGAAGTAAGAGAGACTAATGTTCCGGCAATAAGTTTATATGAAAAACTAGGCTTTGAAGAAGCGGGAATACGTAAGAATTTTTATGAAAAACCTGTTGAAAATGCTCTTATTATGTGGAAACATGATTAGAAGAACTTTCCACTAGTATTGGAAAGTGTTTATAGTTAGAATGAAACAAGACTAATTATTAACACAGGAGGAAAGTATGAGAGTATATAAAGATAAAAAACTAACGAAAGTAGTATGTAACAATTGTGGAAAAAATATTAAAGTGAATAATTCCACAATAGAGGAAGGTGCATTTTTCGCAGATTATAAGTGGGGGTATTTTTCAAAAAAAGATGGAAGAGAAGACACTTTTGATTTGTGCGAAAAATGCTATGATGAAATAACAGAAAAATTTTTATACAAAATAAATACAAAAAATTATACAGAATTGTTATGATTTTAATCATTTAGAAAATGGAGAAGGTATGTTAGATGTTTGTTTACTTGGCACAGGGGGAATGATGCCACTTCCAAGAAGATGGCTTACAGCCCTTATGTGCAGATATAATGGAAAAAATATATTAATAGATTGTGGAGAGGGCACTCAGGTTGCAATCAAAGAAAAAGGCTGGACATTTAAGCCTATTGATGTTATCTGCATTACACATTATCATGCAGATCATATTAGTGGCTTGCCGGGTTTACTTTTAACAATGGGAAATGCAGAGAGAACGGAACCTCTTACAATGATAGGGCCAAGAGGATTGACAAAAGTTGTCAATGCTCTTAGAACCATAGCACCTGAATTACCTTTTGACATTAATTTTATTGAACTTACTGAAGGTGAGCAAACACTGAAATTTGAAGATTTCAGGATTAAAGCTTTTAGAGTAAAGCATAATATAGTTTGCTACGGGTATTCCATAGAAATAGATCGTGGAGGAAAATTCAACCCTGAAGCGGCAAAAAAACTTAACATACCTATAAGAAGTTGGGGAAAACTTCAAAAAGGTGAGACGGTTGAAGTTGATGGTGTAACATTTACACCTGATATGGTAGTTGGTGCACCAAGAAAAGGTTTAAAAGTTACTTATACAACAGATACAAGACCAGTGCCTGTAATAGCAGAGGCGGCAAAAGGGGCGGACCTTTTTATATGCGAAGGGATGTATGGCGAACCTGATAAGGAGGCCAAGGCAAGAGAACATAAACATATGACATTTAAAGAGGCTGCAAAGATTGCAAAAGAGGCACAACCTAAGGAAATGTGGCTTACACATTTCAGCCCTTCATTAGTAAGACCTTTAGAGTATATGGATACAGTTACGGATATATTTGAAAATGCTAAAGCAGGAAAGGATGGAATGTCTGTTAATTTATGTTTTGAGGACTAAACTTATTAACATTAATCAGACAGAAAAAGAAAAGGTGTTAACATGGAAGAAGTGAAAATATTAGCAATTGAAAGTTCTTGTGACGAAACAGCGGCAGCAGTAGTAGTTAACGGTAGAGAAGCATTATCTAATGTTATTTCATCTCAGATAGATTTACATACTTTATACGGTGGTGTTGTGCCTGAAATCGCATCAAGAAAACATATTGAAAATATAAATTATGTTATAGAAAAAGCTTTGTCGGACGCTAATTGCACATTAGATGACATAGATGCAATAGGTGTTACATATGGACCGGGCTTAGTTGGAGCCTTATTGGTAGGTGTGGCAGAAGCAAAGGCTATATGCTTTGCAAAGGACATACCTTTAATTGGTGTGCACCATATTGAAGGACATATTTGCGCTAATTATGTTGAAAACAAGGAATTAGAGCCACCATTTGTGTGCCTTGTAGTATCAGGTGGACATACTCATTTAGTTGTTGTTGAAGATTATGGAAAATACAAAATTCTTGGGAAAACAAGAGATGATGCAGCAGGTGAAGCTTTTGATAAGGTTGCAAGAGCAATAGGTTTAGGATACCCGGGAGGCCCTAAAATTGACAAAATCTCAAAAGAAGGCAACCCTCATGCATATGAGTTTCCAAGGACAAAAATAACTAACAGTATTTATGATTTTAGCTTTAGCGGGCTTAAATCGGCAGTACTTAACCAGCTTAATTTGTCAAAAATGAAAGGCGAAGAGATTAATCCTGCAGATGTGGCAGCATCTTTCCAAAAATCCGTAGTGGATACTTTGGTAAGCAGAGCAATGATTGCCCTTGAAGAAACAGGAATGAAAAAGTTTGCCATAGCAGGCGGAGTGGCTTCAAACACAGCCATCAGAGCAGCTTTCAAGGAAGAATGCGAAAAGAGAGGCGTGGAATTTTATCATCCATCACCTATTTTGTGTACAGACAACGCAGTAATGATAGGTTCAGCAGCTTATTATGAATATAAAAACGGAATTACACACGGTTGGGATTTAAATGCTATTCCAAATTTAAAATTAGGTGAAAGATATGAATAAAATAACAGCAATAGTATTGGCTGCAGGAAGTGGCAGTCGAATGAAAAGCAAAACAAAAAAACAATTTATGGAAATAAAGGGAAAGCCGGTTATCTGGTATTCCCTTTTTGAATTTGAAAAAAGCAAAGTAGATGAAATAATTCTTGTTACAGGAAAAGAGGACATAGATTACTGCAAAAAAGAAATTGTAGAAAAATATAATCTTAAAAAAATTAAAAATGTAGTAGCAGGTGGAAGCGAAAGATATGAGTCTGTTTATAATGGGTTAAAAGAAGTAACGGGAAACATAGTTCTTATTCATGATGGTGCAAGGCCTTTGATAAATAATGAAATTATAGAAAGAAGTATAGAAGGTACTATAAAAAGTGATGCCTGTGTGGTAGGAGTACCGGTCAAAGATACAATAAAAAGAGCCAACAAAGAAGGGTATATTATAGATACTCCAAATAGAAGTGAATTATGGATAACTCAAACACCACAAAGTTTTAAGACGGATTTAGTAAAGATGGCATATAAAAAAATGAAAGAAGAATTAGAAAAAGGTAATACGACTCTAAATATAACAGATGATGCAATGGTGGTGGAAGAGTTTACAACAAATCAGGTAAGATTTGTTCAGGGTGATTACAAAAATATAAAAGTCACCACACCGGAGGATATAGATATAGCAGAATTATTTATTGAATTGGACGCCAAATAGAAATAGTATAAATGCAAATAAAGGTAACAAAACACGATGGTTTTGATTAAACAGATTGATTTAGTCTTTGTAAATTCACAATCACTACAACCATAAAAAAACGATGTTTATCTGTATTTTGAATGAGAAAAAACAAGAAAATAATAGCTTGAAATGCCTATAAATAAAGGAAAAACAGGCGAAAATTGAAAATAAAATAAAAAACCTTGAAAAAAGTTGTAAAAAAGTGTTGACATTGTCAAATACAGATGATATTATAATGGAGCGCGTCAGACAGAGCGACGCACTTGGAGAGGTGTCCGAGCGGTTTATGGTGCCGGTCTTGAAAACCGGTGAGGGTCAAACCTCCGTGGGTTCGAATCCCACCTTCTCCGCTATAGAAGTGAAGAACTTCTATTTTTATTTGAAAAGTTTCTTCTTAAAAGAGTCAACTGCTTGGAGAAGTACCCAAGTGGCTGAAGGGGCTCGCCTGGAAAGTGAGTAGGTCGTTAATAGCGGCGCGAGGGTTCAAATCCCTCCTTCTCCGTTGGATATTTTATCCAAGAAAACTTTTTGAAAAAAGGCTTGACAAACGAGAGAGAACATGATATGATATAAAAGTTGCTGCGGTTCTTATGAAGAACGGGTCAACAAAATAAATCAAAAAGTTCTTGACAAGCTAAGAACAAAGTGATATAATGATAAAGCTTCTTATACGAAGCGGATTAAAAAAGATCTTTGACAACTGAACAATAAGACAACCTTGAAAATTCTAATGAATT
>OLRW01000638.1_pt1 | contig 27428 bp, 23 predicted proteins | sample 1672701 | NCBI WGS metagenome assembly OLRW01 (sample SAMEA3136715, study PRJEB25190) | human gut metagenome | biome: human gut; feature: human-associated habitat; material: faeces | place: Austria | collected 2013
GGGGTGGGACCCTGTTGCCGCAGGCAATAGGGCGGGCGATGGAATGGCCCGTTTCGTGTCCGAGGAGAAAGCTGCCAGACGGGCTGCCCTCCGTTACTTCCCCACACAGAACCGCTCAAACACTTCATTGATGACATTCTCCGACGCATTTTCGCCGGTGAGGTCACAGAGGGCATCCAGCGCATCGTCCACACAGACCGATACAGCATCCAGCCCAAACCCGCCGCTGACCGCATCCCGCGCACCGGCCACTGCATCCCGCGCGCGGGTGGCGGCGGCAAGCTGGCGCTGGCCCGAAAGGCTGGCAGCGTGGGGGTCGATGTTGTTGGTGCCCAGCAGGCGGGCAACGGCAGCAGCGATCACCCTGCGGCTCCCCTCTTCCTGACAGCAGACCGGGAGCACCATGGCAAAATCGCCCGCAATGATCTCTGCGTCAAACTGAGTGGGCTTGTCCTCTTTGTTGACCAGTGCAATGGCCGGACGACCGGCACACCGCTGCGCCAGCGCAAGATCCTCCCGGGTCAGGGGCTCAGAGCCATCGAACACCGCCAGGATCAGCCCCGCCTCGTCCAGCTTTTTCCAGCTGCGGCGGATGCCCTCGGCCTCGATTGCATCCTCGGTCTCCCGCAGACCGGCCGTGTCGAACAGGTTCAGCCGGATATCCCCCAACCGGACAGCCTGCTCCACCACATCTCGGGTGGTGCCCGCCACGGGGGTGACGATGGCCCGGTCGAACCCGGCCAGCAGATTGAGCAGGGTGGACTTGCCCGCATTGGGCCGCCCCACGATGGCACAGTCCACACCCTCCCGCAGGACTGCACCGGCATCGTAATTCCGGATGAGGGTGTCCAGCTCTCCCTTCACGGCAGTCAGGGTGGATACCAGCTGGGCATCCTCCAGCGCAGGAACGTCCTCCTCGGGAAAATCCACCCAGGCAGTCAGATGGGCCTGCAGGGCGGTCAGGGCATCCTTTTCAGCCCCGATCTTCTTCGCCAGCGCGCCGTTCAGGGAGGCATTGGCCAGCGCCGCACCCTGTCGGCCATCGGCAGAGATCAGGTCCATAACGGCCTCGGCCTGGGTCAGCCCCAGCTTGCCGTTCAGGAAGGCACGGCGGGTGTACTCGCCGGGGGCGGCGGGGGCGGCCCCGGCTGCGATGCAGCTTTCCACCAGCCGCCGGGCCACCGCACTGCCGCCGTGGCAGGAAAGCTCCACCACATCCTCGCCGGTGTAGCTGTGGGGCGCGCGGAAAAACAGCGCCACGCCCTCATCGAAAGCCTCTTCCCCTTCCACGAACGCACCGAACATGGCCGTATAGCCTTTGGCGTCCGCGACTTTTTTGGCTGGGTTGGCCGGACGGAACACCTTCGCTGCCACTTCATAGCTTTCCGGGCCGGACAGCCGCACGATGGCGATGCCGCCCGCACCCGGAGCGGTAGCAATGGCCGCAATGGTCGAATGCTGCATCTTCTCCCCTCCTTATGCGCAGATGAATACAGTATATTCTACCACGAACCGCCAAAAAAAGAAATATGCTGCGCAAAAAAGCGGCACACCGCCGGAGAGTCCGGCAGCGTACCGCTTTTGCATTTTATTCTCGGGTCTTCCCGGCAAGGCGATAGTGCTCTTCCTTTGCCAGATACATCCGTGTTTCAGCCGATTTGACGAGGACTTCCATGTCGATGCCGCCCGCGCTGTGAGTCGCTGTACCCACGGCCACCGAGTAACCGGCCTCGTCCACCTCCTGCACCAGCTTGTGGATGAGCGCGCGCATCTCTTCGGCGCTCTTGTCCATCGCAAAGGCCACGAACTCATCGCCGCCCACACGGTAGCTATACTCTTCGCCGAAGATGTCCCGCACCTTGGCTGCCACGGTCTTGAGCATCTCGTCGCCTGCCGCGTGGCCCCGGGTGTTGTTCAGCTCATGCAGGCCGTTCACGTCCAGATAAACACAGCTCAGCGTGCTGCTGCAGTGCATCGGGTAGTCGTGCATCTGGCTCTCGTAGGCGTTGCGGTTTTTCAGGCCGACGTTCAAGTCCGTCTCCGCGATGCCCAGCAGCTTGTGCCGGATGGAAAAATTTTCGTGCATCGAAAGCATGATGAAGGTGGATATGATGCAGGACACCGCACCAAACACCATGCCGTCCAGAATATCAACTGGGAGCGTCTCTTTACTCTTGAACAAAAAGCAGGTCAGGATGAAAATACCATCGAAAAAGACGACATTCAAGATATGCTGGATGGGCCGCATGACGAAGAGCAGCGGCACTGCCAGCAAGAACGCAATAAAGCTCACCGTAGGAGTATCGGGAGAAGGATGGATGCCCAGATAGATGCCCAGCACATAGAGCAAAGCCTCAAAGGCGTACATCAGCCAGGTCAGCAGCAGGCCGTTTTTTCCCGGGAATGTCCGGTTGACCGCCTGCAGGCCCATGCACACGGCCAGCGCTATCATATAGGCCGGCATATTGGGCCGCAAAAATTCCAGAGCCCCAGACAGTATCCATAAAACTGTAAGAAACGCACAGGCTATCCCCAGGTAGGCCGTCACACGTTGGCGGTTGGAGCGCTGTATATCCGGCAGACAGGCTTTGTACTCCTCCCGTGACATCTCCGCATACAGCAGCTTTCGCAATGCTTCCATAGCCATCCTCTTTTCAAACCGCATTCGTCCCCGCACTGCACGAGGGCGCACTTTCCCCTTTATTCTGCGGGTTTTTCTTATTTTATCATGAAGCTCCCAAAAAGAAAATATCCAGCGCATCCCAGCGTTTATTTTCTATGATATGCTAAAAAGCGGTAATTAAATTTAGCTATATTACCCATTGATATTTCACTTTATTGTGCAGCAAAAAAGGGTGTGCAGCCCCTGAAAGACTGCACACCCCGTTGCGTGTGAAAGAAAAATCAGAATGCGGCAATATCGGCCGTAGTGATGGCCTTGCCGGGCAGAGTGCGGCTGTCGGCGTTCTCCGACAGAGCCAGCTTGCCCTCGCGCAGCAGCTTGACGGCCTTCTCGTGATCAGCAGCGTTCCAGTTGTCGCCCACGAGCTTCCAGTTGTTGTCCACGTGCGGCTCGATGGTGCCGCCCTTGACGGTGCGGATGTACTCGCCCAGCAGTTCGCGGACGCCGCCCACATCGCCGCGCACGTCGATCTCCAGCAGCTTGGGCAGCTCGTCGCCCTCCTTGAAGATGTCAGCATAAGCCAGCAGCTGGGTGGTGGCACGGTAGTTGTTGACGGCCACCACGAAGCTGTCATCGTCCTCCACCGGACGGCCATCCATCCAGGTCAGGTTCTGGATGCGGTTGCCGGGCTGCTTGGAGATGTCGAGGTCATACTTGACGCCTGCAAAGGCATCGTACAGGTAGTAGCGGACGGAAGAGTCGAATGCGATGGTCACATCGCCCGGCTCCCAGGTCTTGAAGAAGGCAGCAGACCACTCCATGAACTGACGCAGCTGCCAGCCGTTCATCTGCAGCTTGTACAGGGTGTTCTGGTAGGTGTAGATGCTTGCCATGTCGCACTTGCGGATGGTACCCTCGCGCATCTGGGAAGTCATGGAGGTCAGAGCCGTTGCGGCCACCTGAGCGTCGGTGTAGTACATCTGTACCTCGTTGATGAAGTCCAGCAGAGCGGTATCCTGCACCATGGCCTGCGGCAGGCAGTCGATCTCGTTTTCGGGGGCCAGATCACCGCCGACCAGCTGGCCGATGGGGGTCACGGCGTCGTCCTTAGCGCGCTGGTCGTACTCTGCCAGCAGAGCAGTCAGCTCGGGGTCGGGAGCGTAGTCCTTGATGGTCAGGTTCTCAGAAGTGCGGTCCTTCACCTTCCATTTGCCGTTCAGGCCGCGCTCCAGATAGACGTGGATGTCGGAGACAGTGGCGCCTGCATTCTTGTTCTCGACCACCAGCACGCCGTTGATCATCTTGTTGGGGATGCTCTTGTGGCCGTGAGCGGCGACGATGACGTCGAACTCAGGGCAGGCATTTGCCAGGTCGGTGACGCCGGAGCCATAGACGCCATACTCATTGTCAACATCCATATGCATAACGCCGATGATGACATCCACATCGTTCTTGATCTTATCAATGATCTTGCGGCTCTCGTCCACCGGGTTGGTGACAGTCCAGCCCTCGAGGTTCTTGGCGTCCCAGCGGGTGATGTTGGGAGTGACCATACCGATGACGCCGATCTTGACGCCGCCCTTGTTGATGATGGTGTAGCCGTCAGCCAGAGGCTTGCCTTCGGGGCTGTAGACGTTGCCGGTCAGCACCTTGGCCTTCTGCTGGGAGAGCACCTTTTCCAGCGTGGCCATGCCATAGTTGTACTCATGGTTGCCGGTGACGTAGACATCGTAGCCGATGGCATTCTGAGCAGCGATCATGGGGTGGACATCGTCGTTCAGGAACAGCTCAGCGGAGTTTGCCTGAATGGTGTCGCCTGCATCCACGACCAGCGTGGTCTTGGTGCGGTTCTCCTTGATGGCAGTTGCCTGCTGGGCCACGCTGCCGGATGCGTCGGCCTTGTTGGCGGCGTAATCCCAAGGGTCAAACTTACCGTGGGTATCGCTGGTGGCAAGGATCTGCAGGTCCATGCTCCACAGGTCTTTGATGCCGGCAGCGGAAGCAGCCGGGACCAGACCGCCCATTGCGGCGGCGGTAGCCGATGCACCGGCCACGCGCAGGAAATTACGGCGGGAGATCTTATTCTGTTCCATAATAATTCCTCTCTTTTTTGCTTGGTATACACTCCGAAGCATTTGTAGCTCTAGTATAAGGCTTGCCGACATTGTTTTACAATGTGCAAATAGGAGAAAAATTTCTTTCGGAATTGGGCATATTCTCCAATTTTTCGATAAGAACGACTTTTCTTTCTAAATTATTCTTTCAGATTTGCTTTTCATCGTAAACCATCTTCATGCAAAAGATGTGTAAATTTATAGTGTTCCTCGCACAAAAAAGACCCTCCCCTGCACGGCTTCCGCCATGCGGGAGAGGGGCTTATCCTTCAGCTTTTACAGCTCGATCTTGCCGAAGCTCAGATCAGCGAAGTCATCCACACGCTCGGTGCGCTTGGGTGCCACAGGGGCAGCATTCTCGGCATCGCGCGGGGTGTAGGTGCGCTCAGGCACATTGGAGCGGTAACCGCCCCGGCCGCCGCCATTGCGCGGGCCGCGGCCATTCCGGTCACCACGGCGCTCGCCGCCGCGATGATAGCCGCCATTGCGGCCATTGCCGTTGCGGTCACGGCCGCCGCGGGGTCCGCGGGGACGTGCATTTGCGCTCTCAGCCACAGCGTTGGGGTCGGTGGAGTAGATGACCACACGGCGGTCACGGCCCTCGCCCTTGCTCTCGCTGCGGACGCCCTCCATCTTGCCGATGGCAGAGTGGATGATGCGGCGCTCGTAGGGGTTCATGGGCTCCATGGCAAAGCTGCGGCCAGTGCGGCGCACCTTGGCACCGATGCGCTGTGCCAGTGCGGTCAGGTCGCTCTCGCGCTTGTCGCGGTAGCCGGCCACGTCGAGGCCCAGCTTGATGTAGTCACCCTCGAGGCGGTTTGCCACGAGGCTTGCCAGATAGGACAGGCTCTCCATCGTCTCGCCGCGGCGGCCGATGAGGGCGCCCATCTTCTCGCCGTCCAGGCGGATGATGGTAGCCTCACCCTTCTGCACAGCGCTGAACTTGACGTCCTGTACGCCCATCTTCTCGATGACATCCTTCAGGTAGTCCACAGCGGCCTTGACCTTGGCGTTCTCCTCGATGTTGATGGGGACTTCCACCTCTTCGCCCTCTGCGGCGGGAGCAGCCTGCTCTTCGGCAGGGGCAGCTTCCTCAGCGGGAGCAGCAGGCTCTTCCACAGCAGCGGGAGCTTCAGGGGCAGTCTCTTCGACGACAGGCTCAGCCGCCACAGGAGCAGCCTTCTCCTCCACAACGGGAGTGGGCTCCTCAACGGGGGCAGCAGGAGCTGCCACAGGCTCGTCCGGCAGCTCGACGCTGACGCGGACCTTGGCGGGAGTGAGCTTCAGGCCCAGAAAACCGGTCTTCTGGGGCATTTCCAGCACTTCGTAGCTGACGTTGATGTCGTCCTTTTCCACGCCCAGCAGAGCGCAGGCGTTGGTGCGTGCTTCATCGACCGTCTTGCCGGTCGCTTCCTGCGTACGGATCATAACCGTCAATCCTCCTTTTTGTTCTGCAGCTCGCTCAGCGGGACAGTGCGCTCGTCCTTGTAGCGCTCAGCATCCTGCTGGCGGGCATACTCGAGGCGGCGCTTGTTCATCTCGCTGGCGGAGATGTTCTTTTCCACGACCTCACCGGTCTTCTCGTCCTGGACCTTGATGGTGGTGCTCTTCACGCCGCGCTTCTCTTCCTTCTTGCGGGAAGCGATCTCGGCTTTGACCTGCTCCTTCATCTTCTCGGGGTCATAGATCTTGCGCATGACCTGGGTCTGGACGGTCATCACGATGTTGGAAATGACGTAGTACAGAGAGAATGCGCAGGGAACGGTAAAGCAGAAGAAGACGTACATCAGAGGCATCATATACATGGTCAGCTTCATGCTGCCCTGCATCTCCTGACCGGAGGCCTTCATGCTGATGTGGGTGGAGATGAACATGGTGACGACAGCCAGGATGGGGAAGATCAGCAGGGGCAGGTTGTCTGCTGCCAGGCTGTACTGCGGCACACGGGTCAGGTCGATGCCAAAGAAGTCCATATGCTGGCCGAACTCAGTGATGGTGTTCAGCTGGTCTGCGGTGAACACAGAGGTGACGGTGGACTCACCGGCCAGCACTTGTGCGATGATATTGGTGTCGCGGGTCACCTGAGTGAAGCTGATGCCCAGAGCGGTCATGGCATCGCCTGCGGCGGTGATGGCGTCGGCGCCGATGTGGAAGATGCGCTGCAGCGGGCGGTACACGACCTCGATGACGCCGAACATGACGAGGAAGTTGACCAGCATGGGCATACAGCCGGCGGTGGGCTTATAGCCGTACTCCTGCTGGAGCTTGAGCAGCTCTTCCTGCTGCTTTTCGGGCTTGTCCTTGTACTTTTTCTGGATGTCGGCGATCATCGGCTGGAAAGCAGACATCTTGGCCATGCTCTTCTGCTGGTTGAGCTGCAGAGGGATGCTGAGCAGGCGGATAACGATGGTGAAGATGATGATGTCCCAGCAGTAGTTCGGGATGAGGTTGTAGATCCACTCCATCACATAGCCGAGAGGTACACCGAGGATGTACAAAATATTCATGTCTCTGTCCATTCTGCCCCGCCTGTGGTGCGGGACGGTTATTTTTATCGTAGGACACGCCGCCCACAGTTCAGCACGTCACAAGAAGCAATGATAATAGCTTTTCCTCTCAGCCTCCCCTCGCCAGGGGAGGTGGCACGGCGAAGCCGTGACGGAGAGGTCTTCCCCGCTTCAGCGCTCTTCCAAAGAGCATCGACGAAGAGGTTTTCCACTTATTTTTCGTGTCTGGTGGAAAACAGAGCCGAAGCCGAGAGATGCCGGGCCGGATTTTTCCAGCGGCCCTTTTCCGGTACGGGGTCGTAGCCCCAGCGGCCCAGCGGATTGCACCGGGCGATGCGCCACGCCGTCAGCAGCAGCCCTTTGACGCAGCCGTGGGTGCGGATGGCCTCGATGCCGTACTGGCTGCAGGAGGGCGAAAAGCGGCAGTTCCGCCCCAGCCCCGGGCTGATGAACTTCTGGTAGAGCCGGATGAGCCCGCAGAGGGCTTTCTGAAAGATGCTCACGCCTCGGGCTTCCGGACCGGCGGCAGGGTGGCTGGGGGCTTTGCGCCCGGCTGCTTTGCCTTATCCGGCAGGCCGGCCTGAGCGAAGAGCTTTGCCACGATGGCGCTGAGCTGCCAGCTCTTGAGCCGGGGGGTCATGCCCCGGGCCACGAAAACGAGGTCATAGCCGCCGATGTTGTAGTCGAGGTGTTCGTCGATGGCGGCCTTCATAACGCGGCGGGCGCGGTTGCGCTGCACGGCGTGGCCGATCTTTTTGGTGGCCGTCAGGCCCACCCGGGTGCGCTTGCTCCGCGTTTTGAGCACGTAGAGCACCAGCGCCTGGTTGACATAGGACTTGCCGCGGGCATACACGCGGCCAAACTCGCCGTTGCGGCGGATGGGACGATAGCGCATCCTGTGCGCCTCCCTTCAGGTGATGTGGGAGCACCGCCCGGAAAAAAGCAATGCTCAGTGTTCAGTATAGCAAAAAAACGCCGACATGAAAAGCTCATCCGGGCGTTTTCTCTGCCAAATCTTTGACAGTTTTTTTAGGCAATGCGACTATTCACCGCAGCTTTCCGGCCTTTTTCCCGAATGCCGGGTAAAAAAATAAGACCGCCAATCCAATATCAGCGGCCTTTTTGCGCATATTCCATTCTGCGCCGGACCTGATGCATCCTGCTCAGGATCAGACGGTCAGGCTCTTGCGGCCCTTAGCACGGCGTGCGTTGATGACCTTGCGGCCGTTCTTGGTGCTCATGCGGGTCAGGAAGCCATGAACTTCCTTGCGCTGACGCTTCTTGGGCTGAAAAGTTCTCTTCATGGTGTATTTCCTCCGTAAAAACTCGTCCCCGGTATGGGGTCTATTCTGGTCCCAAAATGGGGACAGGCTTGCAATTCAACAGTATATCGCACACTATGGCCTTCTGTCAAGCATTTTTTTCGCTTTCCTTCAAACTTTTTTGAAAAACCTCTGTGGAGAAACTTTCAACTTTTTCACCCATTTCCCGTGGAAAACTTTTTATCCACAATATCTTGTGGCTTTTCTCCGCCTTGGACACAAGGCCGTTTCCCAGACGCAGGTATGTCTTTTTTATGTATTATAAATTACCTTATATAATATAGACGCAGGGGGATTTTTGTGGTATACTAACCTGGTATCAGCAGCATTGTTGAAAACTTCAATGGAGTGGATGTACTATGGATTCTTTCAAGGACGTTTTAGAGGCTGCCCAGAGCTACTGCAAGGCGCAGATGGCGGAGCCGACGTATAATCTCTATATCGACGGGTTGGAGCCTATCAGCTTTGAGGACTCCAGCCATATCACCCTCTCGGTGCGCAACGACTTCATCTGCAAGATCGTGACGGACCGTTATCTCGGCCTGCTCAAAGAGGCCTTCAAAACAGTGCTGGGCTTTGACGTGGACATCACCCTCGTCGTCCCCAGCACACCGCCCCACGAAGTGGTGCTGGCCCAGCAGTACGAGGCGAACCCCGCCTCCCCGCAGGGCAACTATGAATTCACCTTCGAGAACTTCATCAAAGGCCCATCCAACCAGTTTGCGTTTGCTGCGGCGCAGGCTGTTGCGGCCAACCCCTCCGGTGCTTACAACCCGTTGTTCATCTACGGCGGCTCGGGCCTCGGCAAGACCCATCTGCTGACGGCCATCCAGACCGAGATCAAGCGCACCCACCCCGACTTCGTCATCATGTATGTCACCTGTGAGCAGTTCACCAACGAGCTGATTGCGGCCATCCGCGCCGGCAGCACCGAGGACTTCCGGATGAAGTACCGCGTGGCCGACCTGCTGCTGGTGGACGACATCCAGTTCATCGCGGGCAAGGAGTCCACCCAGGAAGAATTCTTCCATACCTTCAACTCCCTCCACGATGCCCACAAGCAGATCGTCATCGCATCCGACCGCCCGGCCAAGGAGATCAAGAGTCTGGAAGAGCGTCTGCGCACCCGCTTCGAGTGGGGCCTGACCGCCGACGTCCAGCCGCCGGATTTCGAGACCCGCGTGGCCATCGTCAAGCGCAAGGCGGAGCTTCTCCACCTCGACCTGCCTGAAGATGTGGCTGAATTCATCGCCAACCATCTGAAAAATAACATCCGCCAGCTGGAAGGCGCGGTCAAAAAGCTCAATGCCTACTATATGCTCGAGGGCATCCAGCCGGTCATCAGCGTGGCACAGAATGCCATCAAGGACATCCTCAACGAGACCCAGCCCGTGCCTGTCACCATCGAGAAGATCGTGGGCGAGGTATCCCGCACCTTCAACGTCTCCCCTGCCGACATCCGCGGCACCAAGCGGAACGCCAATGTGGCCTCCGCCCGCCGTGTGGCCATCTACATCCTGCGCGAGGTCACCGGCATGAGCATGGAGGAGATCGGCCGGGAGTTCTCGGGTCGTGACCATTCCACCATCGTCTACTCCCTCAAGACCATGGAGCGGGACATGAAGAATGACCAGCACCTGCGGGAGACGGTGAGCGACATCATCAAGAATGTGAAGGCTTAACGCACCAGAGCCGGTGTAAAAGTCGTACTCATTCAGGGGTCAAACCCCAAAATATGGGGAGAAAGAGGAACAAAAAGGGGAAAATAGACCTAGATATTGTGGTGAAAGGCCGAAACTTTCCACTCTTTCCACATGGTTTTCAACATTCAACTCCCGTTTTTCACAGCGGATGTGGAAAGAACCACCGCTTTCCCCGATTCAACATTCCATTCACAGTTCCTCAACATCTCCGTGGAAAACCAAATCCCCGCATCCCGGCAAGGGTTTGCAGAGTTTTCCACATCTTCCCCACCCCCTACTACGATTACTACAACAAGTTCAATAAAGAAAACAGGTTTTTGCATCGGATTCCATGAGGAACGACAGCAAAACAGACGCAAAAAAGGAGAGAAGAAGATTTGAACATCATCTGCGACAAAACTCTTCTGAGTGCAGCCATTGACGGCGTATCCAAAGCAGTCACTCTGCGCTCTACCATCCCGGTACTGGAGGGCATCTTACTGAAGGCGGAAGGCTTCCAGCTGACCCTCACCGGCTACGACCTCGAAATGGGCATCGTGACCACCATCGAAGCCAATGTCAAAGAACCCGGTGAGATCGTGCTGAACGCCAAGCTGCTCAGCAGCATGATCAGCCGGATGCCGGCAGGCCAGATCACGATCCAGTCTGCCGATAATGGCAAAACCACCATCCAGAGCGGCGTGGCACAGTTCGAGATCCAGTCCATGTCGGCCACCGATTTCCCCGAGCTGCCCAACACCGGCGCCGAGGAGACCCTGACCATCAAGACCGGCGTGCTCCGCGATATGATCGACCGCACCCTCTACGCTGTCAGCCAGGATGAAAAAAAACCTGCGCATACCGGTGAACTTTTTGAGATAGAGCCGGATAAAATGACCATCGTTGCACTGGACGGCTACCGTCTGGCCATCGTGGAACGGCCCGTCACTGCCGTCAAGGACATCCGCATCATCGTTCCCAGCAAGACCATGACCGAAGTGTCTCATCTGCTGCCCAACGACGACGAAGAGCCGGTCCACATCTGTGCCAACCGCCGCTACGTCGTGTTCATGACCGCTGGCTACACCATCATGAGCCGCCTCATTGAGGGCGAGTTCCTCAACTATCACAATGTCATTCCGGCAGGCAGCCGCACTCGTGTGACCATCGACACCAAGGAGTTTATCGAGACCATCGAGCGCGCTTCTCTGATTATTACAGAGCGTTTAAAAAATCCCCTCCGCATCACTTTTACAGAGGGTAAAGTCGTCGTCCGCTGCCAGACCAATCTGGGCCGCGTCGTCGATGAGTTCAACGCCGAGTGCGAGGGCGACGAGGTGGAGATCGGCTTCAACAACCGCTACCTGTTGGACGCGCTGCGCAATGCCCGCACCGAGAAAGTGCGGATGGAGATCAGCGGCCCGCTGAGCCCGGTGAAAGTGCTGCCGGTGGAGGGCAATGACTTCCTGTATCTGGTCCTGCCCGTCCGCTTCAAAAACGACTGAGAGGCGTAATAAAATGCAAAAGATCCTCATCCATACCGAATTTATCAAGCTGGACGCCCTGCTGAAATATGCGGGCCTGTGCGAGACCGGCGGCGAAGCCAAGGAGCTCGTTCAGGGCGGGGCCGTGAAGGTCAACGGCGAAGTCTGCACCATGCGCGGCAAGAAGTGCCGCCCGGGCGACACCGTAGAGCTGGACGGCCAGACCATCGAGATCGGGATGGGCGGCTGATGCGGCTGCTCTCTCTCGAAGTCGAAAATTACCGGAACATCGCCTCGGCCAGCCTGACGCCGGGCCGGGAGCTGACTGTCATCTGCGGCAACAACGGCCAGGGCAAGACGAACCTCCTGGAAGCCATCTGGCTGCTTACCGGCGGCAAGAGCTTCCGGGGCGGCAAGGACGCAGAGCTGGTGCGCCGGGGCGAACCCTTCGCAGTACTCAAAGCGTCCACCCTCCGCGCACAGCAGGAAGAGCAGGAAAAGGAAGAGCCGAACCGCGTCCGCCTGACGGTGGGTGCGCCGGACTCTCCCCGCCCGGGCCGGACAGTCTCGGTGAACGGGGGCGCAGTCAAGCGGGCGGCCAGCCTTGCGGGCAGCTTTCCGGCGGTGGTTTTCGACCCCGGACACCTGAGTCTCGTGAAGGGCGCGCCGGAAGGGCGGCGGAAATTTCTGGACGCTGCCCTTTGCCAGCTCTACCCCGGCTACCTGACCCTCTACCGCCGCTATGTCCGGGCTTTGCAGCAGAAAAATGCGCTGCTTCGGCGCTCTTCCAATGGCATTGAGCGGCCTTATGCTGAAAAGCGGGCCTTATTAGAAGTGCTGAATGTGGAGCTTGCCCAGCAGGGCGAGGCCATCCAGCAGCGGCGCAGAGCCTATCTCGCCGCTCTCTCCCCGCTGGCCTGTGCCAACTATGAGGAGCTTTCCCGCGGGGCGGAAACACTGAGTCTGCGGTATGCGGCCCAGTTCGAGCCGGGCGGTCTGGCCCAGCTTCTGCGGCAGAAGATGCCCGAAGAGCTGCGGGCCGGGCAGAGCCTCTGCGGCCCTCACCGGGAAGATTTAGACCTTCTTCTGGATGGTCAGCCTGCAAAAGTGTATGCGAGTCAGGGACAGCAGCGGAGCGTCGTGCTCAGCCTGAAAATGGCCGAAGCCGCCGCAGCGGCCTCCATCACGGGCGAACACCCGGTGATGCTGCTGGACGACGTACTCAGCGAGCTGGACGATGGCCGCAAGCAGTATCTGCTCACCCGGATGCGGGAAAAGCAGACCTTCGTGACCAGCTGCGACGACACCGCTTTTCTCAAAACGGACGGCGAGGTCTACCGGATGAACGGCGGCGTACTGACGAAAGTGTGATGCAATGTATGTACACCTTGGCCGCGATTATGTCCTGAACGACCGGGACATCATCGGCATCTTCAATCTGGAAACGACGACCATCTCACCCCGGGGGCGGGAGTTTCTGAACTACGCCCAGAAAAACGGGGCGGTGGTGAGCCTGTCCGATGAGCTGCCCCAGAGCTATGTGCTGGCAGATTCGCCGGTGGATACGATCTATCTCTCGGAGCTGTCGCCTGCTGCGCTCAAACGGCGCACGGAGATGAAACTGGAATAAGCCAACCAGCGATTTATCGCTTTTACAAATAGTAACGAAAAAATGAAACAAAACAAAAGGGAGAAAGGAAATGGCAGAGGAAATCATTACCAGTACCAACGCAGAAACTGCGACGGACCATGAATACAACGCCAGCGAGATCCAGGTCCTGAAAGGCCTGGAGGCAGTGCGCAAGCGCCCCGGTATGTATATCGGCTCCACCGGGCCTTCCGGTCTGCACCACCTCGTCTATGAGATCGTCGATAACGCCATCGACGAGGCGCTGGCGGGCTACTGCACCCACATCGAAGTCACCATCAAGCCCGGCAACATCATCGAAGTATCGGACAATGGCCGCGGCATCCCGGTCGATATCCAGCCCAAGCTGGGTATCCCGGCTGTCACCGTCGTTTACACTGTGCTGCACGCCGGCGGCAAGTTCGGCGGCGAGGACTCCGGCTACAAGGTCGCCGGCGGTCTGCACGGCGTCGGCGCGTCGGTCGTCAACGCTTTGTCTGAGTGGCTGACCGTCCGCGTGCGCCGCGATGGGGTAGAGTATGAGCAGAGCTTCAAGCGCGGCAAGCCCGACGGCGACCTGAAAAAAATCGGCGCGGCGGCTTCTACCGGAACGACAGTCACTTTCAAGCCCGACCCGGAGATGTTCCAGGAAACGACGCTCTACCGCTATGAAACGCTGCTGAAGCGCCTGCGGGAGGAAGCGTTCCTGAACGCCGGTGTCAAGATCACCCTGACCGATGAGCGCCCCGATGCCGACCGCCCGCAGGATGAGCAGAACGGCGAAATGCGCGCCGAGACAATGTGCTACGAGGGCGGTATCCGTTCTTTTGTCAGCTACCTGTGCGAGCGCCGCGACTTAACGCCGCTGCACCCCCAGGTCATGTATATGAAGGGCGAGGGCCAGGGCGCTGTGGCCGAGGTCGCCCTGCAATACTACGACAACAGCTATAACGAGCTGCTGTTGAGCTTTGCCAACAACGTCCATACCCCCGAGGGCGGTACCCACGAGGAAGGCTTCAAGCTGGCCCTGACCCGCGTGCTGAATGAGTACGGCCGCGCCAAGGGGATTTTGAAGGATAAGGACGAGAATCTGTCCGGCCCCGACGCCCGCGAGGGCATCATCGCCGTCGTCAGCGTCAAGCTGCAGGAGGCCCAGTTCGAGGGCCAGACCAAGGCAAAGCTGGGCAACACCTTCATCAAGGGCCTGGTCAACAACGTCGTCTACAAGGCGCTGACAGAGTTCTTTGAGGAAAACCCCGCCGTTGCCAAGGCAATTTTGGAGAAGGCCACCCAGGCTGCCCGCGCCCGCGCCGCCGCCAAAAAAGCCCGCGAACTGGTCCGCCGCAAGAGCGCGCTGGAATCCAACCGTATGCCCGGCAAGCTGGCTGACTGCCACGAAAAAGACCCCGCCAAGACAGAACTCTTCATCGTGGAGGGCGATTCTGCAGGCGGCTCGGCCAAGATGGGCCGAGACTCCAACATTCAGGCCATCCTGCCTTTGTGGGGCAAGATGCTGAACGTCGAAAAGGCCCGCGCCGACCGCATCTACGGCAACGATAAACTGATGCCTGTTGTGACCGCGCTGGGCACCGGCATTGGCGACGAGTTTGATATCAGTAAAGTGCGCTACCACAAGATCTTCATCATGGCCGATGCGGATGTCGACGGTTCGCACATCTGCACACTGATGCTGACCTTCTTCTTCCGCTATATGCGCCCGCTGATCGACAACGGCTATGTCTATGTCGCCCAGCCGCCGCTGTTCAAGCTGCAGAAGGGTCAGACCGTCAAGTACGCCTACAACGACGAAGAAATGAAGGTGTTGAGCGCCGAAATGCCCGGCGCGAAGGTCAACCGCTACAAAGGCTTGGGCGAGATGAACCCCGACCAGCTGTGGGAGACCACCATGAACCCCGATAACCGCGTCATTGTCCAAATTAAAATTGAAGACGCCGAGCGCGCCGACGAAGCATTCAGCATCCTGATGGGTGAGCAGGTCGAACCCCGCCGCCAGTTCATTGAAAAGAACGCCAAGTATGCGAATTTGGATGTGTGATACATCATACGCCGCCCGTGTAGGGGCCGGGCATGCCCGGCCCGCCGCATAAAAACCACCGCCCCGTTTATGGTGTATGAATCATGGATTATGCGATTTTATGCCCGCGCAAAAATCCCCGTTTGCAAAATTATGATTATAGAAGAGAAAATTATTATTTTGTGACCGTATGTGCGCATCATAAACAATGTGTGTTTGGCGCGGCAGGAAAACCAAATGTCGTCGGACAAATGGCCGCACAAGGAATAAAGGATATTTCCAGACATTTTCCCGGTGTGGGTGTGGATGAATATGTGGTAATGCCAAATCATGTTCATATGATATTGGTTTTTCCGCAGGAACAATGTAATTTGCCCGCCGTAGTGGGAAGCTACAAGTCGTATATGTCCAAAATGTTCCATGTGGAACATCCGGGTGTGACATTGTGGCAGCGTTCATTTTATGATCATATTATTCGTGATGAAAACGCGTATTGTGAAATTAAAAGATATATTCAGGAAAATCCGTTGAAATGGGATTTGGATGAATATAACCCACACGCATAGCGCAGCGTACAAGCAACGATCCGTTTGTGGGCAATAACGCAAAGTTGAGGGCCGGGCATGCCCGGCCCCTACGGTGCAGTAAAATTAGTAAGTTCAAGTAAGATTGAGTTAAGGTGATACAATGGAAGAAAACATCATCATGGTGCCGGGGTCCGGTACTAAGGTCATTGTGCGCGATGTGAAACAGGAAATCGAGACGGCATTCCTGGACTACTCGATGTCCGTTATCGTGGCGCGCGCTTTGCCCGATGTGCGCGACGGCCTGAAACCCGTCCACCGCCGCATCCTGTACACGATGCACGAGCGCGGCAACGACCCGCAGCACCCCTACCGCAAATCCGCCGATACCGTCGGTGCGGTGCTTGGCTCGTACCACCCCCACGGCGATGCGTCGGTCTATGATGCCATGGTCCGTCTGGCACAGGATTTCAGCCTGCGCTACCCGCTGGTCGACGGCCAGGGCAACTTCGGTTCCGTTGACGGCGATCCCCCGGCTGCTTACCGTTACACCGAGGCCCGTATGTCCAAGATGGCCTGCGAGATGCTGACGGATATCGAGAAGGAGACCATCGACTGGGATCCCAACTTTGATGAAAACAAGAAGGAACCCCACGTCCTGCCCAGCCGCTTCCCGAACCTGCTGGTCAACGGTAGCCAGGGCATTGCGGTCGGTATGGCTACGAACATCCCGCCCCACAACCTGCGCGAGATCGTCAACGGCATGGTCGCCCTGATGGACGACCCCGAAATCGACCTGGCCGGGCTGATGGAATACGTCAAAGGCCCCGACTTCCCGACCGGCGGCATCATCATGGGCCGCAGCGGCATCCGCGCAGCCTACGCCACGGGCCGCGGCAAAATCACCCTGCGCGGCCGCGCCGAAATCGTCGAGAAGAAGAACGGCCGCTATGAAATCTTAATCAGCGAAATTCCCTACATGGTCAACAAGACCCGCCTCATCGAGTCTATTGCGGACCTTGTGAAGGATAAGCGCATTGAGGGCATCAGCGACCTGAACGACGAATCCTCCAGCCGCACCGGCATGAAGATCGTCATTGAAATCAAGAAGGACGCGAACCCCCAGGTCGTGCTGAACCAGCTCTACCGCTACACCCAGCTGCAGGACACCGTGGGTGTCATTATGCTGGCGCTGGACGACGGTGTGCCCAAAATCATGAGCCTCAAGACCATGATGGAGCGCTACATCGAGTTCCAGATGCAGGTCATCCGCCGCAGAACCGCCTTTGATTTGCGCAAGGCGAAGGAGCGCGAGCACATCCTTGAAGGCCTGCACAAGGCCGTCGACATCGTCGATGAAATTATCGCGACCATCCGCGCCTGCAAGGGCGGCTTTGCCGAGGCACGCCAGGCCGTCATGGACAATTTCGGTTTTGACGAGCCGCAGGCGGACGCAATCGTCAAGCTGCAGTTGGGCCGCTTGGCCGGTCTGGAAATCCTGAAAATCGAGCAGGAGTTGGGCGAGCTGCGCGAGGCCATCGCCGATTATGAGGATATCCTCGCCAATGACGAGCACGTCAAGCGCATCGTCAAGACCGACCTGACCACGCTGGCCGACAAGTACGGCGACGAGCGCCGCACTTCCATCGAGGCTGTGTCCGGCGAGGTCGACATCGAGGATCTGATCCCCGAGGAAACCTGCGTCTTTACGCTGACCCACGAGGGGTATATCAAGCGCACCACGCTGGATACCTACCAGGCACAGAACCGCGGCGGCCGCGGTGTGCAGGGCATGACCCAGAAGGACGAGGACTTCACCGAGGAAATGTATGTCGGCTCAACGCATGACTATATGCTGTTCCTGACGAATCAGGGCCGTGTCTACCGCCTGAAGGGCTACCAGGTACCCGAGGGCAGCCGCACCGCCAAGGGCAGCCATATCGTGAACCTGCTGCAGCTGCAGGAGGGCGAGAAGGTCACGCTGATGCTGCAGCAGAAGGCCGACGTGGACGAGGACAACACCTACGCGACGATGATCACGAAGCAGGGTCTTATCAAGCGCACGCCGCTGTCCCACTTCCGCAACATCCGCAAGGCGGGTCTGATTGCCATTGCCCTGAATGAGGGTGACAGCTTGGTTTGGAGCCACCTGACGAAGGGCGACGATGAAATTATTGTCGCCACACACGACGGCGCGGCCATCCACTTTACCGAGGATGATGCCCGCGCCATGGGCCGTACCGGCCACGGTGTCCGCGTTATCAAACTGCGCGAGGGCGACTATGTCGTCGGCGCCGGCGTCTGCCGCCCGGGTGCCACTGTGCTGACCATCAGCGAAGAGGGCAAGGGCCGCCGCAGCCGCATCGACGATTACCGCATCACGAAGCGCGGCGGCTTAGGCATCCGCAACTACTCCAACGGCAATGTGGCGGGCATCAAGATCGTGGACGACACCGATGATCTGATTTTGATCAGCCAGAACGGCATCCTGATCCGCATCCATGCGTCGGACATCAACATCCAGAGCCGCTACGGCAGCGGTGTCCGCGTCATGCGCCTGGTCGAGGATGACAAGGTGGCCGTGGTTGCCCGTGTCGACCGCGACAACGAAGCCGAGACCGCGAAAATCGAGGATACCGGCGAGACTGACCCGACCCCTGAGGAGCTGGCAGCCATTGAGGCGGAGGAGCTTGCCCAGGAGGCCGCAGAGGATAACGCAGCCGATACCAACGACGAAGAATAACCCTACTTTCTTTGCAAAGAAAGTAAGCAAAGAAACTCCAAAATAGCAAACCGTGAAGGGGAGGCCGGGTTGGCCTCTCCTTTTTGGTAAAAGAAAAATAAAGGAGTACCACATGGAACATCTGCATACGACCATCTGTGCCCTGGCGACGCCGCCAGGGGAGGGCGGCATTGCCACCGTCCGCGTCTCCGGGCCGGACGCCTACGGCATCGTCGGCAAGATTTTTGCGCCGGTGCGGCAGGGCAAAAGCGTTGCCGATGCCAAAGGCTACACCGCCATGCTGGGCCATTACCTGCTGCACGGCGCGGAGATGGACGAGTGCGTGGCACTGTTTTTCCGCGCACCGCACTCCTACACCGGTGAGGATGTGATAGAGTTGTCGGTCCACGGCGGCACGGCTATGGCGGACGGCCTGCTGGAAGAGCTGATCACGGCGGGGTGCGCGCCTGCAGGCCCCGGTGAGTTCACCCGCCGCGCGCTGGAAAATGGGCGTATGTCGCTGACCCAGGCCGAGGCCGTGATGGAAGTTATTGCGGCGAACGGCCGGCAGGGGGCGGCGCTGGCAAAATCCGCACTGGATGGGCGGCTGGCAAAACGCATTGGCTGCATTCAGACCGCACTGCAAACGCTGAACGCCCACCTGACAGCCTGGGTCGATTACCCCGAGGAGGACGTCCCCGAACTGTCCGACGAGGCGTTTGTGCAAACCTTGACAGAACAGAAGACCGAGTTGGACGCGCTGATCAACGGGTACAGTGCGGGTACAGTGCTGCGCCACGGCGTGGACTGCGTGCTGCTGGGGCGACCCAACGTGGGCAAAAGCACGCTGCTGAACCTGCTTGCCGGGTTTGACCGGGCCATCGTCACGCCGGTGGCAGGCACGACCCGGGATATTGTCGAGCAGGCCGTGCAGCTGGGCAGCGTGCGGTTGAACCTGTTTGACACCGCCGGTGTGCGGGAGGTTGGTGTGGATGGTGACGCGATAGAGGCCGAAGGCATCCGCCGCAGCTGGAAAAAGCTGGACGAGGCTGGGCTGGTGCTGGCGGTGTTCGATGCCGCGCAGCCGCTCTCCGAAGATGATTTGGAGCTGGCCCGCAAATGCCGGGGCCGCCCGGCCATTGCCGTGCTGAATAAGCAGGACCTGGCGGGAAAGCAGGATGTTCCACGTGGAACATTGGAGCCGTATTTTAAGAAAATCGTTCCCATGTGCGCCAAAGACGCCGTGGGCTTGCAGGCTTTGACGGACGCCGTGGCAGATCTGTTAGGCACGGCCCAGCTGGATCCGAGCGCCGCCCAGCTGTGCAGCGCCCGCCAACTTGCCGCGGCGACCCGGGCAAGGGACGCGCTGGCCGAAGCCATCCGCGCAAGGCAGGACGGCTTTGGGCTGGACGCCGCCGCCGTCTGCCTGACGGACGCCCTGCAGGCGTTGTGCGATTTGACCGGTGAAGACGCGACAGAGGCAACGATTGATGAAGTGTTTGAAACATTCTGCGTGGGAAAATAAAGAAGATAAAAGATAATAGATAAAAGATAATAAAAAAGGTGGATCGCGGCGCGGAGCGCCGCTTCAAATTCGGAGGGCTGCAATGGAAAAGAATGCGCTTAAGGATAAAACTTTTCAGCTATCTGTATCTATTATTTACTTGTATCGCCAGCTGTGCAATAATAGAGGTAACGAGGTATTGGCACGGCAGCTCTTGCGTAGTGCAACCTCGATTGGTGCTAATGTACGGGAAGCTGTATACGGCGTAAGCCGAGCAGATTTTATAGCAAAACTGCAAATTGCATTGAAAGAAACCGCAGAAACTGAATATTGGATAGAACTTTTGCAGGAAACAGGAACAGTAAAACCGGAACAAGGCGAAAAGCTAAAAAGAGACTGTGTTGAAATAAAGCGTATCCTGATTGCCACACTGAAAAGCAGCAAATCCAAAACTCAATAAAAAGAAGCGTTGAACGCATTTTAAATTTGCGCGCGTGGCGCGCATCCAATTTTATTATCTATTATCTTTTATCTATTATCTAAAAAAGAGGAACCATAAACTATGGACAAACTAGGAACCTACGACGTCATCGTCATCGGCGCGGGGCACGCCGGTATTGAAGCGGCGCACGCGGCAGCGAAGCTGGGGGCAAGGACTGCGGTGTTTACGCTGTCACTGGATTTTATCGGCAATATGCCCTGCAATCCGTCCATCGGCGGCACGGCCAAGGGCCATCTCGTCCGCGAGGTCGATGCCCTGGGCGGGCTGATGGGCATTGCCGCGGACGCCACCTACCTGCAAAGCCGGATGCTGAACCGCGGCAAAGGCCCCGCCGTACACAGCCTGCGCGTGCAGACCGACCGCAAACGCTACCATATCTGGATGAAACACGCGCTGGAAAAGACCGCCAACCTCGATATCCACCAGGGTGAGATCGTCGGCGTGGATGTACAGGACGGCAAGGTCTGCGGTGTGTACACCAACCTGCACGGCTACTACGGCTGCAAGGCCGTCGTCGTGGCCACCGGCACCAACCTGGGCGGCCGCATTTTCGTCGGTGATGCCCACTATGACAGCGGTCCCGACGGCACCCACGCCGCCACCGAGCTGACAAAATGTCTGGTGGCGCACGGCTTCACGCTGCGCCGCTTCAAGACCGGCACGCCCGCCCGCGTCCACCGCCGCAGCATCGACTTCTCGAAGCTCGAATGTCAGCCCGGCGACCCAGACGACGAATTACAGCCCTTCAGCTTTATGACCCGCGTGCCGATGCACAACAAGGTCAACTGCTACATCGCCTACACAAACCCCGTGACCCACAAAGTCATTCTCGACAACCTGCACCGCTCGCCGCTCTACGGCGGCGACATTCAGGGCGTCGGCCCGCGCTACTGCCCTTCGATTGAGGACAAGGTCGTCCGTTTCAAAGAGAAGGAGCGCCACCCGGTTTTTGTGGAGCCCTGCGGTGAGGACACCGAGGAAATGTACCTGCAGGGCCTTTCGTCCAGCCTGCCCGAGGCCGTGCAGAACGAGATGTACCGCACGATCGCCGGGTTTGAAAATCTCGAGATCATGCGCCCGGCCTACGCCATCGAGTATGACTGCGTGGACCCCACCACCCTGAAGCCTACGCTGGAAAGCAAGGTCGTCAGCGGCATCTACGGCGCGGGGCAGTTCAACGGCACCTCCGGTTACGAGGAAGCCGCCGCCCAGGGCCTGCTGGCCGGCTTAAACGCCGCCCGCCATGCGCTGGGCAAAGAAGAACTTGTGCTGGCGCGGCACACGAGCTACCTGGGCACGCTGGTGGACGACCTGGTCACCAAGGGCGTGATGGACCCCTACCGCATGATGACGAGCCGCAGCGAGTACCGCCTGAGCCTGCGCCAGGACAACGCCGACGAGCGCCTGACACCCATTGGCAGGGAATACGGTCTGGTGGACGATGAGCGGTGGGCCATGTTCTGCCATGACCGCGAGGTCAAGCAGACCGAACTGCACCGGCTGGAGACGACAAGCATCAAATTGGCCGACCTGCGCGCGGCTGCCCCCGAAGGTGCCGAGCTGGGAGAAATCGGCGGCACGGCCATCGAGCTGATGCGCCGCCCCTACATCAACTATGAGTTGGTCGCCAAGGTCATCGGCCGCGGCGAGGGTGTGACCACCGCCATGGCCCAGCGCATCGAGACGGAAATACGCTACGCCGGGTACATTGCCCGCGAGGAACGCATTATCCGGGACATCCAGCGGCATGAAAACGTGAAGATCCCCGAGGATTTCGACTATGCGCCCATCGAGACGATGACGTTGGAATCCCGTGAGAAGCTGGCGAAAATCCGCCCCCGTACCCTGGCCCAGGCCGGGCGGATACCCGGGGTATCACCCAGTGATCTGGCGCAGCTGAGTATTGTGATTTTGAAGGATAGTAAATGAGCCTTCCCCCTCTGGGGGAAGGTGGCCGAGGCTCCGACCGAGGCCGGATGAGGGGCGATGTTTCCGCAGCAGCCCCGTAAATGGACAATAGAGATAACACCGCCCCTCATCAGCCGCCTGCGGGCGGCAGCTTCTCCCGAAGGGAAAAGCCTTTGTGCAAGGAGATGAAAAGAAATGATTGATAAAAGCAGATTAGCCACCAAATGTTCCACATGGAACATCACCCTGACCCCCACCCAGCTGGACTTGCTGGACAAGTACGCCGAGCTGCTGGTCAGCTATAACGAGAAGGTCAATCTGACCGCCATCACCAGCCCCGAGGGCATCGAGGACCGCCACTTTGCGGACAGCCTGCTGTTTGCGGCCCAGTCCGAGGTGCAGGGCAAGATGGTGGACGTCGGCACCGGGGCAGGGTTCCCGGGCATCGTGGCAAAAATCTACAAGCCCGATTTGCAGCTGACCCTGATGGAACCCACCGGCAAGCGGGTGGACTTTTTGAAATACGTCTGTGCTGAACTGGGCCTGACCGGGGTCGAGTTTGCCAAGGAGCGCGCCGAGGAAGCCGCCCGCAAGGTCTGGCGTGAGCAGTTCGACATTGCCAGTGCCCGTGCCGTGGCGGCCCTGCCGGTGCTGAGCGAATACTGCCTGCCGCTGGTCAAGGTGGGCGGGCGGTTCATCGCCATGAAGGGCCCCGAAGCCGATGCCGAGGCCAAGGCTGCGGCCAACGCCCTGAAAAAGCTGGGCGGCCGATATGAGGAAACCCGGCAGTTCACCCTGCCGGACGGCAGTGCGCGGGGACTGGTTTTCTGCAAAAAAATATCGCAAACTCCGACGGTTTACCCCCGAAACGGCGGAAAAATTGCAAAGAAACCGTTGTAACACCGCGAAAAACCGGATATCCGGGCGAACGATTTTTCTTTCCCGGGCGTATAAAATATGCTATGCTTTTTGTAGAAAAAGGCATAGCATATTTTTATGGGCCGCTTTTGTAGGGGCCGGGCATACCCGGCCCTCAGCTTTGCGGCAGGCATACAGTAAACCCAGGGGGAGGAACCGAAATTGCCAAAGAATGATATCCAAAAGCAGGGCCGTATTTTAATGCTGCCGGTGGATTGCATCGAGCCGTCGCCCTACCAGGCCCGCACCGCCTTTGATGAGCCGGAAATCGCTGCGCTGGCGGTCAGCATTTTGCAAAACGGTCTGCTGCAGCCCATCAGCGTGCGGCGGGTCGGTATCCGCAAATACCAGCTTGTGGCGGGAGAACGCCGCCTGCGTGCCTGCCGCCTGGCCAAGCTGGACAAGGTCCCTGCGATTCTGGCCGACTACGACGACAGCGAGTCCGCCGCGCTGGGACTTCTCGAAAATCTGCAGCGCAGCCAGTTGGATCCGTTTGACACGGCGCGGGGCATCAAGGAGGTCATCCGCCTGTGGGGCTGCACCCAGGCCGAGGCCGCGCGGCGGCTGGGTTTGAGCCAGCCAGCCCTTGCCAACAAACTGCGGCTGCTGACCCTGACGCCGGAACAGCAGCAGCTTTGCACGGCCAACCATTTGAGTGAGCGCCACGCCCGCGCCGCCCTGCGCCTGCCCGAGGGCCGCCGCACAGCCGCGCTGGAAAAGATGGCGCGGGACAAAATGAGTGTGCGCCAGGCGGACAAGCTCGTGGATCAGATGTTGACCGCGCCCAACGCCCCCAGCCCCTGCCGCCGCACGATCCCCATGGTGCGGGATGTGCGGTTCTTTGTAAACACGCTGCAGCACGCGGTGGATTTGATGACCCAGAAGGGGATAGCCGCCACGACGCACTGCGATAAGCATGACGGATGTTTGGAGTACATAGTGAGGATACCGGTCAGCAGTGACGGGACCGTAGGCAAGCAGGAGGACGCCCCCAAGAAGGAGGACAGCGAGTTTGCGGTGAAGGTGTGAGGAAGAAAGGCCTCCCCCCTTAGAGGAAAGGTGGCCAAAAGCCGGATGAGGGGCGGCGTAAGGGTGCCGCCCGGTAAAGAGGGCAGTAGAGCCAAGGCCGCCCCTCATCAGTCTGCTTCGCAGACAGCTTCTCCTAAGGGAGAAGCCTTTGCCCCGGTAAATGTTCCACGTGGAACATTTACCGGGGCTTTTTTCTGTTTAACCCCTTTTTTATCCCCAATTTTTGTGCTATAATAATACCAAGCGGCCCTGTGCCGCCAAAAAAACGCAAAAATAGGGGAGGTACGGCGTGGCAAAAGTCATCGCAATAGCAAACCAGAAGGGCGGCGTTGGCAAAACCACCACCGCCGTCAACCTGAGTGCCTGTGTGGCGGCACTGGGCAAGAAGGTCCTGATCGTGGATCTGGACCCCCAGGGCAACACCACCTCCGGGTACGGAATATCCAAAAACAAGGTCGAGGCCGACACCTACACCTGCCTGATCGACGACGAGGACGTCCGCGGGGCCATCGTGAAAACCGAGTACAACGCGGACCTTTTACCCTCCAACACCCAGCTGGCGGGTGCTCCCATCGAGCTTGTCTCGGTGCCCCGGCGTGAGATGCGTCTGCGCACCGTCTTAGCACCGGTCGTGCCGCTCTACGACTACATCTTCATCGACTGCGCACCGTCGCTCGACCTGCTGACCGTCAATGCCCTCTGCGCGGCGGACACGGTCATCATCCCGATGCAGTGCGAGTTCTTCGCGCTGGAAGGATTGAGCGAACTGATGACGACCTTAAAGACCGTGCGCAAAAAGTACAACCGCTACCTGGACATCGAGGGCGTGCTCTTCACGATGTATGCCGGGCGGCTGAACCTGACGATGCAGGTCGTCGCGCAGGTCAAAAAGTACTTTGGCGACAAGGTCTACCGCGCCGTCATCCCCCGCACCGTGCGCCTGAGCGAGGCACCCAGCTTTGGTATGCCCATCAATTTCTATGAGCCGAACGGCAAGGGCTGCGACGCCTACATGGAACTGGCGCGGGAATTTTTAGCCAACAACGAACGGTAAGGAGGGACGCCCATGGCAAAAAAAAAGCTGGGCGGGCTTGGCAAAGGGCTGGACAGCCTGTTTGCCGAACTGCCCGATATCAGCGATGAGCCGTCCAGCTCGACCCTGCCGCTGCGGGAAATCGAGCCGGACCCCGAACAGCCCCGCAAACGCTTTGACGAGGATGCGCTGAATCAGCTGGCCGACAGCATCACCGAAAACGGCCTGCTGCAGCCCATCGCGGTGCGGCCTAAAAAGGTGGGTACCGGGTACATCATCATTGCGGGCGAGCGCCGCTGGCGTGCCGCCCGGCTGGCGGGCCTGGACGAGGTCCCGGTCATCATCAAGGATGTGACCGACGAGCAGGCCGCCGCGCTGGCACTGATCGAAAACCTGCAGCGCGAGGACCTGGACCCCATCGAGGTGGCCGAGGGCTGCCGACAGCTCATCGACAAGTACGGCCTGACCCAGGAGAGCGCCGCCAAAAAGCTGGGCAAAAGCCGCAGCGCCGTCACCAACAGCCTGCGCCTGCTGGCCCTTCCCGAGGATGTGCGCCGCATGGTCAGCGCGGGCAAGCTGAGCTTCGGCCACGCAAAGGTGCTGCTGGGCCTGCCCAGCGCCGAGTTGATGCAGCAGGCCGCCGCCGAGGTCGCCGCACAGAATTTGAATGTGCGCCAGACCGAGGCCCTGTGCAAGAAGCTGGCCAAGCCCGCCAAGCCGCCGAAGGAAAAGGATAACTTCACCCGCCCGAAGCGTGCCGTCGAGGTCGAAGCCGCCCTGAAAGAGGTGACCGGCAGCGAGGTCCACGTGGAATACAAGGACGGAAAAGGCTCGCTGAAAATCGACTTTTACAGCGACGATATGCTGCAAAAGTTCGTGAGCCTGCTGGGAATGTATGACCCGGAAGGATGAGCAGCCGTTATAAAGCCTTCCCCCTTGGGGGAAGCCTTGTAGGGGCGGGGCATGCCCCGCCCGCAGCCTACCCATAAAATGCTATTTATTTGTAAAGCCGAGGGCCGGACATGTCCGGCCCCTACAAAAGCAAATATTGAATAGAGGAGTACCACTATGTTAGACATTCGTTTTGTCCGTGAAAACCCGGACGCTGTCAAGGAAAACATCAAGAAAAAGTTCCAGGACGCCAAGCTGCCCCTCGTCGATGAGGTCATCAAGCTCGACGCCGAGTACCGCGCCGCCATCGGCGAGGCCAGCGACCTGCGCGCAAACCGCAACAAGCTGTCCAAGCAGATCGGCGCACTGATGGGCCAGGCCAAGAAGGACCCCAGCAAGGCCGCCGAGGCCGAGGAAATCAAGAAGCAGGTCACTGCCCAGGCTGACCGCCTGAAGGAGCTGGAAACCAAGGAGACCGAACTGCAGGCCAAGATTCAGGAGATCATGTACACGATCCCCCAGATGATCGACCCCAGCGTGCCCATCGGCCCCGACGACAGCCATAACGTCGAGGTCCAGCGCTTTGGCGAGCCGGTCGTGCCTGACTATCCCATCCCGTACCATGTTGACATTATGGAGAGCTTCGACGGCATCGACCTCGACGCCGCCGGCCGCGTCTCCGGCAACGGCTTCTATTACCTGCTGGGCGACATTGCCCGCCTGCATGAGGCTGTGCTGGCCTACGCCCGCGATTTCATGATCGACAAGGGCTTTACCTATGTCATCCCGCCGTTCATGATGCACGGCGATGTGGTCAAGGGCGTTATGTCCTTCCCTGAAATGGACGCTATGATGTACAAAATCGAGGGCGAGGATCTGTACCTGATCGGCACGAGCGAGCACACGATGATCGGCCGCTTCATCGACCAGACGCTGGACGGCGCCAAGCTGCCCCTGACCCTGACCAGCTACAGCCCCTGCTTCCGCAAGGAGAAGGGTGCCC
>OLRW01000651.1_pt1 | contig 27148 bp, 29 predicted proteins | sample 1672701 | NCBI WGS metagenome assembly OLRW01 (sample SAMEA3136715, study PRJEB25190) | human gut metagenome | biome: human gut; feature: human-associated habitat; material: faeces | place: Austria | collected 2013
GGATGAGAAAAAGGCACATCACAGCCGGGTAACAGGTGTAGAACTGGCAGATGGAAGTTTTATGGAGGGCGATCATGTTCTGGTTGCCACTGGAGGGCTTTCCTATCAGTCAACAGGCTCTACAGGTGATGGCTATCGCTTTGCAGAGGAAACCGGCCATAAAGTAAAGGAGCTTTCTCCGTCACTGGTTCCTCTTAAGACAAAAGAGGATTATATCCCAAGACTTCAGGGACTTTCCTTAAAAAACACCGAACTTACGATTAAGTCAGGCAAAAAGGTGCTCTTCCGGGATTTTGGTGAGATGATGTTCACCCACTTTGGCGTGACTGGTCCTCTGATCTTAAGTGCCAGCAGTTACACTGCGAAAACGGCACGAAAAAAAGAACTTTCTATGTTTATCGACCTGAAGCCGGCATTGTCAAAAGAACAACTGGATCACCGAATCCTGCGTGATTTTGAGGAAGCAAAAAACAGACAGTTTAAAAACGCACTGGGCGGACTTTTCCCGGCAAAACTGACTCCGGTCATGATCGAGTTGTCCGGCATCAATCCGGAGAAAAAGGTAAATGAGGTATCAAGAGAAGAACGCCTCGGATTTGTGGAGCTGATCAAAAATTTGCCATTGACCGTAACAGGGCTTCGCGATTATAATGAAGCTATTATCACGCAGGGCGGCGTCAAAGTGCAGGAAGTACAGCCAAAGACCATGGAGTCAAAGCTTGTACAGGGACTGTATTTTGCAGGCGAACTACTAGATATTGATGCCCTCACAGGAGGCTACAACCTGCAGCTTGCATGGTCCACGGGAAGTCTGGTGGGGGATAGTATTGTATAAATACGTGAATAGCGTGACAAACACTTCACCGAAACGCCTCGCAGAAGAATCGTAAAAAGAAAAGGAGACAAACAAATGGGTTTTAACATCGCAATTGATGGTCCGGCAGGAGCCGGAAAAAGCACCATCGCAAAGCTTGCAGCAAGCGAGCTTTCCTATATATATGTAGATACAGGCGCCATGTACCGCGCAATCGGTCTGTATGTATATCGTAAGCATGTGCCAGAAGAAGATACAAACGCTATTGGAGAGACTGCGAAAGAGACAGAAGTTTCCATTCGTTATATCGACGGTGAGCGCCATGTATATTTAAATGGTGAGGATGTAAGTGAAGAGATCAGAAAAGAGCATATTGGCCATATGGCATCTGTAGTTGGTGCAGTGCCGGCTGTAAGAGAGCATCTCTTATCACTTCAAAGACAGATTGCACGGGAAAATGATATCATCATGGATGGAAGAGACATTGGTACATGTATTCTTCCTAATGCAGATGTAAAGATCTTTCTGACAGCAAGTGCCGAGGAAAGGGCAAGAAGACGCTACTTAGAGCTGCAGTCAAAGGGCGATAATACGCCATATGACGTTGTGCTTGCCGATATTAAAGAGCGCGACTACCGTGACACGCACAGAGATATCGCACCGTTAAAGCAGGCTGAGGATGCTGTATACCTTGATACGTCAAACATGACAATTGAAGAAGCAGCAGCAAAGGTAGTAGAGCTTGCAAAGGCGGCACGCTGATGGAAGTAATTCTTGCAAAAAGCGCGGGCTTTTGCTTTGGCGTGCGCCGCGCAGTAAACGAAGTTTATCGTTGTCTTGAGGAAGAAAAGGATACACCAATCTATACCTTTGGTCCAATCATCCACAACGATGAAGTGGTCAACGATTTAAAGAATAAAGGTGTGCAGGTAGTTGACACATTAGAGTCGCTTGCAGCACTTAAAAAGGGCATTGTCATAATCCGCTCCCATGGTGTTAGCCGTGACACTGAAACAAAGATGCGTGAGCTTGGCATGCGTGTCATTGACATGACATGTCCGTTTGTAAAAAAGATTCACCGTCTTGTAGAAGAAAAGTCAAAAGAAGGCTACCAGATCGTCATAGCCGGAAATCCTGTGCATCCAGAGGTTGTAGGCATTGTAGGATGGAGCACAGACGGCGCATCAGTTGTAAAAGATGCGGAAGAAGCACAAAAGCTGGTATTAGACCCTAAAAAACCCGTTTTTGTGGCAGCACAAACGACATTTCACTACATTAAATTTCAAAATATAGTTGACCAATTAGAAAAAAAAGAGTACAATATAAATTGCGTTAACACTATCTGCAATGCAACCAGAAACCGGCAGGAGGAAGCAGCCAGTCTCGCAGCCTCAGTAGATGGCATGCTGGTCATAGGTGGGAGTCATAGCTCCAACACGCAGAAGCTGTTTGAAATATGCAAAAAAGAATGTAATAATACCCATTACATACAAACCGCTGAGGACCTAGACACCAATTGGTTTTTGACAGCAGACAGGGTGGGTGTTACAGGAGGGGCATCAACCCCGAATATAATCATTGAGGAGGTTCTACACCATGTCAGACGAATTCGGACAATTATTAAGTGAGCAGAAAGAAGTTGCAATTAGCCAGGGCGCAGTTGTATCCGGTCAGGTTATTGCAGTAAAGGAAGACGAGATTGTCCTAAATATAGGATATAAAGCAGATGCTGTCATTAGCCGCAACGAATTTACCAACATCCCGAATGCAAATCTGTGCGACCTTGTAAAGGTTGGCGATGAGATCGAGGCTAAGGTTGTTAAGATGAACGACGGCGAGGGCCAGGTTCAGCTTTCTGTACGCAAGCTGCAGGCAGAGAGAGGAAGCAAGGTTCTTGAGGACGCATTCGAGAACAAGACTGTATTAAAGGCAGTTGTTACTGAGATCTCCACTGGTGGATTAAGCGTAGTAGTTGATCAGACCAGAGTATTTATCCCGGCAAGCCTTGTATCCGATGTATACGAGAAGAATCTTGAGAAGTACAAGGGACAGGAAGTTGAGTTTATCGTTACTGAGTTCAACCCGAAGAAGCACAGAATTATCGGTAACTGCAAGGAGCTGATCATCGAGAAGAAGAAGAAGATGCAGGAAGAGCTCTTCGCAAAGCTTGAGGTTGGTCAGACCGTTGAGGGTACTGTAAAGAACGTTACAGATTTCGGTGCATTCGTAGATTTAGGCGGAGCAGATGGTCTGCTTCACATTTCTGAGATGAGCTGGGGCCGTATCGAGAATCCTAAGAAGGTATTCAAGAGTGGTGATAAGGTTAAGGTTCTTGTAAAGGCAATCGATGGAAATCGTATCGCACTGAGCATGAAGTTCCCGGAGGAGAATCCGTGGAAGGATGCAGAAGAGAAGTTTGCAGTAGGTACTGTTGTTACTGGTAAGGTAGCACGTATGACTGACTTCGGTGCATTCGTAGAGTTAGAGTCAGGTGTTGATGCACTGCTTCACGTTTCTCAGATCTCCAGAGAGCGCGTAGAGAAGCCACAGGATGTTCTGTCCATCGGTCAGGAAATCACCGCAAAGGTAGTAGACCTGAACGTAGATGCAAAGAAGATCAGCCTGAGCATGAAGGCTCTTGCAAACGATGAGGATCAGGAATAATCCGTAAGAAATACATCAAATAAAGTGAATTTAAAAAGACCGGGTAGAAAAAACTACCCGGTCTTTTTTTAATTAAAGCAAGTGAAGAAAAGCAAGCGGTTCAAGAAAATAATTCCGGCGGTGCTTCCTGCGCCTCCTCAGAAGGAACAGGTACAGCACATCGAAGTGCATCTTCGAGTACATTATGTGCATAGGCGAGAATAAAATCAGGATCAGCTATATATTCTGTAAAAAGCTGCTTGGAAGAATACTCCTCCTTATAAAGATCAAACATATCCTCATGCGAGAGCGGAAGAAAAGTACTGCTTTTCTTTGTGTAGCAGGTAGAAGCATTTGCCTGAACACGATGCTCCGGGTCTACATATTGGCCGACCTTCTTATGAACAGCGCGGTCCTCATCAGGAAGATAATAATAATCCTTATAATTATCAAAGAAATACTTTAATTCCCCGACAAAAGCACGAATCTCAATAATGATCTGATTCGCACGGATCGATAAACGGCAAAGCGGCAGCTCACGCGTCACAGCTACCGGGACCTTAACAGAACAGTCCACCACAATAGTAAGAGAGGACGATGCAGTGCTTAACGAATAGCCGGCAAGTGTCCACTCACTGCGGAAGATATCAAGATAAGACAAAAGCGGCATAATCTGAGGAAGAGCCTTTAAATCATCCTCATTGTGAAGAAGAAGCACCTGATAAAGACGCTTATCACCAGTCTCAAGATAATCATGATAAACAGCGATCATCTCCTTGCCGGTAGCCTGATCTAGTCTTGAAATATTTAAATAGCTTTCAAGTGTTGTAAGTTTTAAGTTCTCAAGCTGCAGAAGTGTCTTTACAGGACGCAGGTGGCGGTACAGATCAAAGCTGCGAATATTGTCAAGCACATCAGTATTAAGGCCGTAGGCAGCAGCACATTTCTTTAAAAAAGGAAGATCAAAGGTTTCGCCATTAAAAGAAACAATAACCTGATAATTTTTTATAAAAGAAAAAAAGTCCTCAAGGATCTCCTGCTCAGAATTAAGCGAATCAGAAAACCACTGTCTGATATGCCACTCCATCTGCTGATGATAGACCGCACCAATCAGATAAATAGAAGAGGTAGCAGGTGTGAGTCCTGTCGTCTCAATATCAAGAAATACAAGATCCTTTAAGGGTGCAATCGCATGAGAATCATAAAATTGCGGAATCGAAAACGTTTTGCTTATAACAACCATTGAAATTCCCCCGTTATATAAAAATCACATTAAATACAAATCTTAAAAATTTCTTACATTATAGCATAAGAGAGGAGAGAAGTCAAATCTATTCCTATTATGTGATTTGCAGTAAACAGTGATATATATATGAATTATGATTATAGATAATTACAACAAAAATGAAAAAAATCATAAGAAAATATAAAAAAAAAACAAAAATGGTACTTTACAAAGTGTTTGAAATGTGCTACTGTTTAAGTAAGCAAAAAAAGCATGTTCATCAGTTCAGCTGGAAACAGTGAAAACTTGGAAGGAGTATGGAATATGCAGGGAGATGACAGCAAAGAGGGCAAAGACAGCAAGCGTTTAAGTCGCGCAGAGCTTCTTGAAATGCTTATTGAGCAGTCAAAAGAAGTCGAGTCACTTAAAAAGAAGGTTGACGAGCTTCAGAAACAGCTTGATGATCGAACGATTCAGTTGCAGCAGACAGGTTCGATTGCAGAAGCAGCTCTCGCATTAAACGACATATTCAAAGCTGCAGATCAGGCAGCATCCCAATACATCGAAAGTATCAAGCGTATGGAGCACGAAAAGAATGTAGAGTTCCAGGCGCTTCGCCAGAAGACACTTGATGCATGTGCTGTGATGAGAGAAGATACACAGGAGTATTGCAGGCGGCTTCGTTATGAGAGCGAGGCAAAAAGAGACGCTCTGTATGCTCAGTTAGAAAAAGAAAAAGAAGAGATCGAGAAAAACAATTCTAGTGAAGGCAGCGATCCAAGCACATGGACGCGCCTTGAGACATCTCCCAGTGTAGGTGGAGGTGTCTCATGAAAAAAAATAAAAAACAACCACAACCACTTGAAGTGCCGCCGATAGAGGTTCTTGAAAAAGAGCTTCACAGAGAGCTTTACAAAAAGAGCTACAGGAGCACGCTTCGAAGCACGGTTTATACACTCATTACAGTGGCGGCAGTAGCAGTACTGGTAGCTACTTTGGTGTTACCTGTTTTACAGATCTATGGTACGTCCATGACGCCGACCTTATCAGATGGAGACATAGTTGTCTCCGTTTCTGGTTCGGAATTTGAAGCGCAGGACATAATTGCATTTTACTACAATAATAAGATCTTAGTAAAACGTGTGATTGCAACAGCAGGACAGTGGGTAGATATCGACGAAGAGGGAAATGTTTCAGTTGACGGAACATCCCTCGATGAGCCATACGTATTTGAGAAGGCGCTTGGCGAATGCGACATAGACTTGCCATATCAAGTGCCTGAAGGAAGAGTATTTGTTATGGGTGATCATCGAAGCGTTTCAGTTGATAGCAGAAGCACGTCTGTCGGATGTGTGGCACAGGAGCAAATTGTTGGAAAATTAGTATTTTGTGTCTGGCCATTTACAAACTTTGGCCAGATCAAGTAGGAGAAAGGGGGCGTCTGTTTTGGAAAATCCGTTAAGAAAACAGATTCGTTCAATCATGAAGGATCATAAGAAACGTCAAATGTGGTATCGAATAGTCACCACACTGGCGGTTGTTGTTGTGTTTGTAACGACATATATGCTGATTCTGCCGGCCATCACCATGGAAAACAAAGCAGAGTGCGGTATCACAGAGCACAAACACGACGCAAACTGCTACAGCTCGCATTATGAAAAGGAGAAAGAGCTTGCCTGTACGACAGATTCACTAGGTGTACATAAGCATACAGAAGCCTGCTACGATGCAGAGCATAAGCTTATCTGTGGTTATGCAGACTTTGTGATTCATGAACATGACGCATCCTGCTACGACAAAGACGGCAATCTAGTATGCACCATTCCAGAGCATAAGCTGCATCAGCACACAGCAGAGTGCTATCAGATGCAGAAGCAGTTAGTATGTACACAGGAAGAATCATCAGGTCATACTCATACGCCTGAATGCTACACAAAGCAGCAGGGCTCATTAACCTGCAGCAAAGAAGAGCATACACACGGCGAAGGCTGCTACGATGCAGACGGCAATTTAATCTGCACACTAGAAGAGCATACGCACAGTGACGAATGCTACGAGTGGACAGATGTTTTAAAATGCACCACTCCAGAAAGCGCAGGTCACACACACAGCGAAGCCTGCTACCAGGATGTGCAGGTACTAATCTGTGAAGAGCCAGCCGAGCTTCATACCCACACAGCAGAGTGCTACAAAGACGGCGTACTCGCATGTGGAAAGCTAGAATTAAAAGAGCATAAGCACAGCGAAACATGTTTCACAGAAAAGCAGAATCTCGTAGAGACATTAATCTGTGACAGAGTAGAGCATGTACATACAGACGAGTGCTACAAAAAGAGCACCGAAGAGACAGCAACCAGTGAAGCAGTAACCGCTGGTCAGAACGAAGAAACATCAAGCGAAGACGAAAACAGCGAAACAGCTTCAATAGAAGAAACTTCAACAGAAGAAACTTCAAGTGAGGCAGACACCGATGCAGAAGAGCCAAGTACAGAAGCATCAAGCGAAGAAACAAGCTTAGAAGAAGCAAGTACAGAAGAGACAAGCATCGAAGAAACAAGCCTTGAAGCATCAAGCGAAGACGAAACAGAGGCAGAGTCCGAGACCGAGACAGCAGAAGAGGTTGAATCGGAATCCGAGGTAGAATCAGAGTCCGAAAGCGAGACAGAGGAAAGTTCTTCCATCGAGGCAGAGAGCGAAGAAGAAAGCTCAGAGGAAGTAAGTACCGAGGAAGTAAGTACCGAAGAAGTAAGTACCGAAGAAGAGAGTTCTGAAGAGGAGAGCTTCGAAGAGACTTCTACTGAGGAAACATCTGAAGAAGAGCTGACGAGTGAAGAAGCATCTACAGAGGAAGAAACTTCAGAGGCGGAAGAGGAGAGTAGTGAGGAAGAAACTTCAGAGGCTGAAAGCGAAACCTCATTTGAGTATGACATTAATAATTGGAATCTGGAAGTAGATGGAGCATTACTGACAGTAGACAAAAATAGTTCATCTTCAAGTTTAAGAAGAATGCGCAGGGCAAGAAGTAATGCTGGAGCGCAGGCATCTTCTACGGGTATTGATTTTGGACAATACATTACAGAAATTGCTTTTTCTAAAATTGAGAATGGATATTGGGTTCCAGTAAAAGATGGAGAGGCAATAAAGGAAGGTTCTCAGGTAAGATTTAATATTTCTTATAATATTCCAGATGGAGAAGTAAATATTAGCAATAAGAAGATTTACTATCAGTTGCCAAGCGGAGTTAAATTACGCAAAGAAGAAAGTGGAGCTGTTTACAGAAATGGTGTCGCTGTTGGTACGTACACAATTTCACCAGATGGAATGATTGAAATTGAGTTTGAAGATGACTTTGTAGCTGACGGAAAGCAGTTTAATGGTAATATTTGGTTTGAAGGAACTGTTTCAGCATCGGGTACAAACGAGAATGGCGAGATTGAATTTGCTGGTGAGGGTGGAACTCTTAAGATTGATAAACAGGAAGAAACACTAAAAAATGATATTTCTGTTGAGAAATCTGGATCCGTAAGTAAAGACGGAAAGACTGTTGATTATGAAGTCGTTGCTTCATCTAAGAAAGGCAGTGGAAGTCCAGTTACAATAGAGGATTATTTTAGAGCATCAGAACATGTATCAGCAACATTTGATCAAAATAGTTTTAAGATTTATAAAGCAGATGACTTTGGAAATCAAATAGAAGTAAATGGATATGCACCGACATTTGATAAAACTTGGGATAGTTATCCGAAGTTTACATTGAAGGATTTGCCAGAGTTAAAGGCAGGAGAAAAGTATATTGTAAAGTATACTGCGAATATTTCAGTTGATAGTTCTGGAAACTGGGATGGCGCAGCTACTGTAAATAATACAGCTAAGGCAACAATAAAAGTTGAAAATAAAGAAACATGGTCTTCTATTGAGATTTCAAAGGCAATGATCAGCAAAACAGGTGGTTATGATTCTGACCAAAATGTTATCAATTGGACAGTTACTTTGAATAAGGGTAGAAAGGATATTCAAGGATATACGTTCTCAGATACGCTTCCAGATGGAATTGATTTTATCGGAACAGAATTTGATGTGGTTGATACTACCAATAATAATGCAGTTGTTGGTAAAGCTACAGTGAAAGCAGATGGAAGTATTGAATACACATTTGGAACTGACCAACCATATACAGGTGAATATCGAATAACTTATAGGACCACAGCTCCAGATAACAACGGAAAGGTTACGAATACAGGAACAATAGGAAAGGATGGAACAGGAAACAGCAGCACGGCGGGAGTAGATGTTACTCATCGTGACTGGGGTGTTAGCAAGAATTATAAGAATGAAGAAGCTGTAAACAATGGAATGAAGAAGTTAACATGGAGTACAACTGTTTCACTTCCAGATTCAGAATTGGTAGAGTTTACATATAGAGACACAATTCTGGATGCAAGTTCTCCAAATGATCATTACGCAGTAGCTAGTGAATTGCAAGCAGATATTGCAAAAAGTTTTGCTCTACAGCTTAGTGATAATTCAAAGCTTTCTTATAATAATGATAAGGTGACTTTGAGTGTGACATACTATGATGCATCAGAAAATGTAATTGAACCTTCAGATACCACACAAAAAGTAAAATCTTTTGAAATAAAGATAACACCAAAAAGTGGAACTAACATCAAAGCAAAATACATGATTCTTGATGCGTATAGTACTTATGCAGATGTATCACAGATGCAGCCAGGTACTTCACTTGTATTTAAAAATAGGGCAGAACTTCCGGAACATTATAAAGATGCAGAGTCCACTCACACAATTAAGAAAGACAAAGCTTTGTCAAAGCAGAGTACATCTTATTGGGATAGAGATTATAATACTCCGCAAAGTAGTATAATGAACAAACATTTTTCCACCGTTATATCAGAAGGAAGTAAGGAGATGACATATGATAGTTTGAAAGACGGATATTTATACTATCGTATAGTACTTCAATTAGAAGAAGGAAAAGATGAAGATATCGTCTTAAAAGATGTACTTCCAGATGGGGTGAAATTAGATGAAGCTTCAGTAGAAGGTTGGTTTTTGGATAGTGGTGATAATTATTCATGTCGTGTGGCATATTATCCAGATTCAACAGGACAGCCTAAATATTATGATTTTTCGAGTGATAAAAAGCCAACTGTGTCATTGGATGGACAGAATATGACGATAACAATACATGCTGGCTATTTGAACGCATTAAAGTCAGCAAATATGAATCAGAAGGGGTATAAGATTGCAATTACATACCGTGTGTCCATTAAAGATGAGTGGAATGATTTGACTGTTACCGATAAAACATATGTTAATAAAGTGGAATGGGGGTCAAATTCAGATTCTCAGACAACTACTGTGACCAGACCTATAACTAAGGTTGAAAAAACTTCAGCTGTAGAAGTAGAAAGAGACAGCAATGGAAACATAATCGCTTATTATGCAGCGTATTCTGTTGTAGTGAATCCGGCTGGAGCAAATATGAACCCGTATGCGGATACGTTGACATTGTCAGACACACTAGGTTTGCCAGCTGATGTTAATGCATATCTGGATCTTGGAAATACTGGATTATACTATTATGATGCATCGAAAGAAAATTATAGAGGTATTAAAGTAAATTCAAGCAGGTATACATTAAAGTATGACAGTGAAACAAATGTTTTAAATCTTGTAATACCAGATGAAACAGCATGTGTATTTGTTTATAGGTATCGCATAGAGTGTGGAAGTGCAATTTCACCTACAGTAACAAATCAGGTGAAGTTATATGGTAAATTTTCATCGTCAACAAGTAATGTGATTCATAATGAAGCATCTGGAGCATCTGTTGATAAAGGATCATTGAGAATTTATAAGGTAGATAGCGATGACTATACAAACCTTCTTCCAGGAGCTGAATTTAAAATTGAAAAATTTAATTCAGCATCTAATGCATGGGAAATTGTGAGTGACGACAAACATACAGATGGAAAATATGTTTCGGATGAACAGGGTGAAGTTGAACTGCCAAAGGAATTTGCACAGGAAACATTGTACAGACTGCAGGAGACAAAAGCACCGTCAGGCTATAGTAGGTTGGCCGAAGAAATCTACTTTGTGTTTATGAAGAGCGATAAGAATACTACGATTACGAATATGAATAGTATCTTTTCAGCAGCTAGCGTAAGCGCAGATAAGATTAAATTCTATGAGACTACGAATAAAGATGCCATCTTGTATGTTCCAAACGACAATACGGAAATTACAGTAAAAAAGGTTTGGGAAAACAAGGATGGATCCATATTGGTAAATCCACCTACAGATAGTATTCAGGTTACAGTTTATAGGCAGAAGCAACAACTGGCAAAATGGACGGTAACTGTAAATTATCAATTGTCGGATTGTGTTAAAACTGAAAAATATGAAGTGGCGAAGGGAAGTCCATTTACTATTACCTTTGAAGAGTGGCAAGTAAAAAATAAGTTTTTTAATGAAACTGAACAACAACAGTTGGTTGAACGAAAAGATTATAGTGATGGATATGAGAAGAATGTTTATGATTATATAATAGCGAGTGTGACTTCAGATATGGTAGTTACAATTTACGAAAGTAAAGGAAATCAGCATGATTATGGACATCCTACACCAAAATATGATTCACCACAGGCATATGAGCCAGTTTCTGGTAGTGGAGAAGTAGCTGTTACAGAAACTGGTACAAAGCTAGAAAATGTAGCATTGAAAGCAGCTAACAATTGGACAGTTTCTTGGTCTGATCTTCCTAAAGCCGATAGTGAAAAAGCACCATACTACTATATTGTAAAAGAAACTGTAACAATACCAGGTTATAGGACTACATATCTTAATAACGGTGGTATCCAAACTGGTATCATCTACATTACAAACCAGAAAGAGGAGGAACAATCAATCACCCTCCCAGAAACCGGTGGAACCGGTACCTATTGGTATACCATGGGCGGCGTGCTCCTAACAGCAGGGGCAGCATTCCTGATATATAAAAAACACATGCAGAAAGGAGGCAGGAGAATTTGGTAACAAATTCTCTAACTCCCCAAGCATGGGGAACCCTCAATATACGCAATTCCTACGCATTATTCAGAGGGAGGGCATAGCCCAAAAAACGAAAAAGGATAGGAATAGAAAAGAAAGCGAGGAAGTAAAATATGAAGAAAATGAAAAAAGTCATGGCTCTGTTACTCAGCTTAGTCATGGTACTTGCAATGAGTATCGCAACATTTGCAACAGAAAATCCAACTGGAAGTAGCAATACTTACACAATCACAGCACCGTCAGGTTCTCATCAGTATGAGATCTATCAGATCTTTACAGGTGATTTATCTGGAACTATATTGTCTAATGTGAAGTGGGGTGCAAATGGTACTGTAACTAAGGGTGAAGCTGTTAGTCAGGATGTAATTGATGCTCTTACAGCAGTAAATGGTAAAACAGATGTTGAGAAATTGGAAGTAATTAAGCAGTATGCAAACTTAACATCTACACCAGTGGGAACTGTTACAAATGGTTCAACTTATGAAGCAGAAGCAGGTTACTATCTGATTAAGGATAAGGATAACACTGTATCAGGAACAGATGCATATACTCTTTACATTGTAAAGGTAGTAGGTAATGTTGATATTGACCCTAAGAGTGAAGTCCCTTCCTTTGAGAAGAAACTGAAGGATAAGAATGATACTGACGGTACTGAAACAGATTGGCAGGACTCTGCCGACTATGATATCGGTGATGAGATTCCATTCAAGTTGGAAGGTAAGGTAGCAGCAAATTATTCTGAATATAAGCAGTATTATTTTGCATTCCATGATGAGCAGGAAGATGGTTTGACATTCAATGCAAGTACTGTTAAGGTATTTGTAGGTGATGTAGAGGTTACGCAGGGATATCAGTTAAACATCACTTCAACTGATGGTTGCACATTTGAAGTTGTATTTGAAGATTTAAAGGCAGCAGCAGAAGAATATGGCTACACAGTAGAAAATGGCACTAAGATTCGTGTTGAATATACTGCTACTCTGAATAAAGATGCTGTTCTTGGAAGTCATGGAAATCTGAATAAAGCTAAGCTTGAGTTCTCAAATAACCCGAATGAAGAGCAGGAAGGTCATAAGCCAGAAACAGGCGAAACACCATGGGACAATGTTATTGTATTTACATACAAGGTAGTTATCAATAAGATTGATTCTGATAGGCAACCTCTGGCAGGTGCTGAATTTACACTTACCAAAGAGGTGAAAGATGGAGATCCTATAAAGGTTGCAGTAATAAAATCAACAGATGGAACCTCTTTCACATTTAAGGGCTTGGATGATGGCAAATATACTCTTACCGAGACTAAGACACCAGCTGAGTACAATACAATTGCTCCAATTACATTTACTGTAAATGCAGATCATACAATTACTTGGGATGGAACAAATCGTGATGCGGTATTAACAGAATTAACTGGAACAAAGGTAACTGGAGAAATTACATTTACTGAGAATAAAACAGAGGGTTCTTTGAATGCTGACGTAGTCAATAATAAGGGTTCTGAGCTTCCATCCACCGGTGGCATGGGTACCACAATCTTCTACGTTGTTGGTTCTATCCTTGTTCTTGGCGCAGCTATCCTTCTGATCACCAAGAAGCGCATGAGCGCACGCTAATTGTTTTGTCAGCACGATTGATTCGTTAATAATTAATCAGTTAAACAGAGCAAAAAAGTTATTTGTGCGAGAGATGACTATCATTACGTAAACGGTAGCTGAGGCTCCTTCGTAGAACATCCGGGTAACACAAAGATAACACAAAGAAACAAACTAGGTTGCAATCGGATGCCTCTTTTGAGGCATCCGGATACAACCGTGAGGAGAGCTTATGAAGTGGATCAAAAAAAATATGACTACCATCTTATTACTCTTGATTCTCTTGGTAGGTCTGTCCTTACTGCTGTATCCGACCGTCAGCGATTATTGGAACTCGCTGCATCAGTCGAGAGCAATTGCCACATATGCACAGGCAGTTGCCGAAGTAGATGATAAGCAGTATGAGCACATGTGGGATGATGCTTACGAATATAACCAGCAGCTTAAAAGTAAGTCAAACCGCTGGATCATGACAGACGAAGAGCGAGAAGAATATGAATCACTGTTAGATGTCAGTGACAATGGAATTTTAGGATACATAGAAATTCCAAAGATCAAGGTTTCCCTTCCAATCTATCATGGTACAGACGAAGGTATCCTTCAGATTGCAGTTGGTCATATCGAAGGCTCATCACTTCCAGTTGGAGGACCGGGAACACATGCCGTATTATCAGGACACAGAGGTTTGCCTTCTGCTAAGCTTTTTACCAATTTGGATGAGCTGGTAGTAGGCGATGAATTTTTAATTCGTGTTCTGGATGAAACATTGACATATGAGGTAGATCAGATTCGGATTGTAGAACCGGATGATCTGTCAGATCTGGAGATTGAAGAAGACAAAGACCTGTGTACACTGGTCACTTGTACACCATATGGAATCAATACGCATCGTCTTCTAGTTAGAGGACACCGCGTAGAGACAAAGGCAAGCGCAAGTGCCATTCGCGTAACAGCGGATGCGATTCAGATAGAACAAAAGTTGGTTGCACCAGCCGTAGCAGTGCCGATTCTAGTAGTGCTGTTGATCTGGGTTCTCTTGCATAGCCGCAAGAGAAAGCGATAATAGGAAGGAGACAAGAGGGTATGAAAAGTATGAAAGTAAAGCGATATTTGCAAGGCCTGTTATTGATAATATGTCTGCTGGTAACATCATGCGCACAGATTATAGCAGTCAATGCAGACGAGCAGGATGTTTCATTGGAGATTACATTGGAAGATGAATCTACTCCTATGGAGGGTGTCATCTTCAGCATGTATCAGATCACAGACGGCATCACGGCACCAGACGGACAGTCATTAAAGTTTATGCCTGATTTCGAAGATTGTGGTTATAAGATAGATGTCAAGACTGCAAAAGAGCTAGTTGCACTGAGCAGACGCTTAAAGATCTGGATAGATGAGAAAGACATTCAGCCAACATATACACTGGCAACAGATGTGACAGGACGCTGCAGTATTTCTTCTGTTCCATTTGGTATGTACCTGATTGTTCCAAGTTCCTATGATGACTATGGCCCAGTAGTTATGTCACTTGTATTTCTTCCGGGACGCGATGCAAACGGCGATTTGATCTACCAAAACCGTATTATTCCAAAGCATTCCATTCCAGAAGAAGATGAGCCGGACGGACCAACCAATCCGCACGAGAGTAATTCAACGACACCAGAAGAGACAAGTCCAGAAGAAACAACTTCAGACGAGAGTACGTCATCTGAAGAAGAGACAACACCGTCAGAGCCAACAAGCCCAGCGGAGTCAACGACACCGTCAGAGAGCAGAACACCGGAAGAAGAGTCGAATCCATATCAGCCAACGACTCCGGCAGCACCAACGACACCAAGTCAGACAACACCAACCACAGCACCACAAACAACAGCACCGCAGCCTACCACACCGCCAGCATCACCAAGACGTATCCTCGGTATCGAAGATCCGACAGGACGCATCGGTATGATGATGGTCACAGCAGGCGTAGGACTAATGGCAATCGCAATTGTGCTGATAGTAAGAAGAGAACTGAAAAAATAAAATTTGTGACAAAAGTTAAATATAGGTTTTTTATTGACCGTCCACTATAATAGTAGTGGGCGGTTAATTTTTTTGGTCCGCCTTCATACCCTCCAGCTTTGCTTGACTTTGCGCATGTAAAAGTGTACAATAACAGCAGAAAATTTGGAGGTGAATTTAGTGCTTAGAAAGAAGGAAGATGAGAAATACTTTAAAATCGCTGTCACGGGAGTAGCCATCCTGCTGATCGGGATGGTCTGCTTCTTTTTGTTTTATCGAATCCGCGGATTTGGCGCCTTTTTTCATGATCTGATAGGCATTTTGGAGCCGTTTATCTATGGTTTTGTTATTGCTTATGTGCTTAGGCCGACATGTCGCTGGTGGGAGAAAGAATTAAGGAAGCTTTTAGTGCGCGCCCATGTAAAACATGCGCAGGGAATTGCATCTGCACTGGCAATCACATTTTGCGAGCTTTTAACACTTACTATTGTAACTGCATTATTTATGCTTGTAATTCCTCAGGTTATAACAAGTATATTGTCGCTTGTAAGTGTGCTGCCAGATCAACTTGACAACAGCAATAAGTGGCTTCACGATATGTTAGAAAAATATCCGACTATGCAGCAAAGCTGGGATGGTTTATATGCAGAGCTGTCCACACGTCTGCGTGAATGGTTAAAGACAGATTTGACACCGATGCTTCAGACTATAATCAACGGTCTTAGCAATCAGGTAGTAAATATTGTTGGTTTCTTAAAAAATGCATTTTTAGGATTGATCGTTTCTATCTATCTGCTTGCAGGACGAAAACGTTTTCTTGCGCAGGGCAGACTGATTCTTTACGGTGTTTTTAAGGAAAAATGGGCAAAGCTGATTGAGGATGAAATCATTTATGCCGATAAGATGTTTAGCGGCTTTTTAATGGGTAAGCTTGTTGATTCACTGATTATTGGAGTGATCTGTTTTATTGGAACGTATATGATGGGAATTAAGTCAGCACTTCTTGTCAGTGTCGTTGTCGGTGTGACAAATATAATTCCATTTTTCGGACCGTACATTGGTGCAGTTCCATCAACTCTTTGGCTGCTTCTGGAAAATCCGCTTCATGCATTTTATTTTTTGATCTTTGTTATTGTCCTTCAGCAGATTGACGGAAATATTATTGGACCGAAGATTCTTGGTAATTCCACAGGATTGTCTAGCTTTTGGGTATTGTTTTCTATCTTATTCTTTGGCGGACTTTGGGGCTTTGTCGGCATGATTATCGGCGTACCGTTCTTTGCAGTTGTCTATGATGTTATCACAAGACTTGTCATGAGAGGACTTCGCCGTAACCAAAGAGACGATATGTTGATGGCATATGATGAGCAATATGTCAAAAAGTCAAAAATAACGCCGCGGCAGGAAAAGCTTTGGTCAGAGGAAGAAGAAAAGCAGGAGATGACACAGGAAAAAACAAAGCAAAAAGAACAGTCAGAAAGTATTATAAATGAAGGCGAGTCAGACGAGGACAGAAAGGAACTTTAATGGCAACAATACTTGAATGCAGTGAGCTGACGAAAAAATATGGTTCACACAGAGCGGTAGATAATTTGAATCTGCAGATTGAACGTGGTCGTGTCTATGCGCTGCTTGGTCCAAATGGAAGCGGAAAGAGTACGTTTATGAAGATGGCGGCAGGGCTGATTCATCCAAGCAGCGGCAAGATTTTATTTGAGGGGGAGTCAGTTGGTAAAAATAGTCTATATGCCGACAGAATCGTATTTTTACTCATATATGACATGGAAGGATGCCGGTCATTATTTTTCAGACTTTTATGAAGATTTTCAGCCGCAGGTATATGAACAGCTATTGTCAGCATTTTCATTGGAACCTAAAATGAAGATTTCAAAGATGTCTTCTGGTATGATGGCAAAGGGTAAGGCAGCGCTCGCACTTTCGCGTGATGCAAGTCTTATTATGCTTGATGAGCCGCTAAATGGCATTGACATTATTGCGAGAGATCAGATTTTGGAAACGATTCAAAAGCATTGCTCTCCAACGAAAACGCTTCTTGTGTCAAGTCATCTTGTCGATGACTTAGAGCGCATGACAGATGATGCTATATTTATGAAAAATGGTGGTCTTGTCATGTGTGGCAAGGTGGATGAGTTGACAAAACATCACGGAAAAACAATGACAGAGCTTTACAAAGAAGTTTATAGCGACTGTGTGATGTGATCATTTGGAGGACAGAAAAATGTTTCGTTTATCAAAGTATGAGCTTCGTAAAAATAGAACGGCACTATTTGTTTTGCTTGCAGGACTGGCAGCGCTGCAGATTTGCTTTTTGATTGCACTTCGCGGAAAGACGCAGGACTATGCAATCATATGGTCAACTATTCTTGTTTTGTATGCAGTAGTGTGCTATTTTGCCGTGTTTATTTTTGCAATTACTAATTATTATAGGGAAATTAATTCAAAGACAAGCTATCTTGTGTTTATGACGCCTGTGAGCGCTCTTTCCATAATATTGTCAAAGATGCTGACTGTTCTTGTGCTTGGAGTGATACTTGCGGCAGCGCTTGGTGCACTGGGATGGCTTGATTTTTCACTGTTTTTAAATCAATATTCCGTGTATAAAAGCATGGGTGAGGTGATTTCAGAGGTAATGAAAAACTTTGGAATTGATACAGCACAAGTAGCATCAATGGCATTGTTTGGTATTATTACGTTTTTGCTTTCTGTGTTTTCTACAGTGGCTATGCTTTATCTTTGCATTACACTGGCGGCAACACTTTTGCAAAACAGCAGATTGAAGCTTGTTGTTACGATTGCGCTTTTTGTGGCTGGCATATATGCAGAGTCAAAGATTCAAGGCGTAATTACAGATCTGCATCCGATGGTATATCGTGATACAGTTGATTTGATTTATCTTTTGCAGCAGTCGTGGCCATATGCACTTGCTAATCTGGTTGAGCTGGCACTTTTTATGATTCTTACAACGTGGCTTTTGGAAAAAAAGCTGTCGCTGTAACAGGTGTTAGATAGGCAGCTGTATTTTTATGGGGAAAGATGAAATGGTTGATGTAGAAGAGTTAATGAGTAAAATTAAATCTGGTGTCTGGAGTACACAGGATGCATTTGATTGTATAAAGGATTTAGAGCAGGAGTATCTGCAGAGCAGTAAGACAAAAGAGTGGCGTGAAGATTATAGTCTTGCCGCATATTTTACCAGCTATGGTATCTTTGCCTGCAGCTACCGCGAGTGTGTATTTCCTATGATTGAACTTTGCCAGAAGCTGTTGGAGAACTGTCCTAATTCGGCAGATCAGGCATTGTATTATCTGGCGCTTATGCGTCTTTATTTCGTAACTGGTTTTCAGCCTAAAATTGTGGAATATGGACTTAAATATGTGGAGACTGGCTATGCAGACAGAATGAATTTAAAATCTACCTATAATAGTATTGTAGTTGCTTTTACAGAGAATGATCTGTTTGAAGAGGCATTATATTATCTGGAAAAAATGATTGACGTTACAAGAAAAGATCCGGCAGAAGAAGGGGTGGATTTTTGGAATAGTGATATTATCAATGAAATTGTGTACCTTGACAGTCTTGTATATATTAAAATTGGACTCGGACAGCTTGATGATGCAGCTGATGCGGCGAAGGGCTTAGAGGAACTGATTAAAACGAAGGTGCCTGATGATCAGAAATCATTTTTTGACATTCAAAAAGAGTTTACCTGTCTTTATCTGCAATTGTATATGCAGCCGCAGTCGGAAGAAGTGGCAGATGAGTTTGTTCATTATATTCATAATCTGCAGTCATCAGGGTTAGCACAGAGTGGAATTTCATTTTGTATCAGATATTTTGCGGAATTTCTGAAGCTTCTTCTTGTTAAGAATCGTTTTCAGGATGTAGTTGAAATTGGAAAATTTCTTGCTAAATCAGAACTGTTTACTGGAAGTACAAGCATGATCTACAGCCTTATGATGAAGGCATCTGAGCAAATGCAAAATTCCAGACATCCTAGTGAGTATGAGCAGATTAGCAAGCGCTATATTGAGGTGTTAGAGCAGGAACAGAATAATTATAATGCTATGGTGCGTTCTTTGACGCAGGAAGAGCTTCGTCTTATGCGTCTTAGAAAGACGATGGCAAGAGATTCACTTACGGGCTGTCGTAATCGCGCTACATTTGAGATTGAGGGAGTGCGTTATCTTAGCGATCACGCAGAGGGATGTCTTGTATTTATTGATTTGGATTTCTTAAAGGAAGTAAATGATAAGTATGGTCATGAAAGTGGAGATCAATATCTGCTTCAATTTGCTAAGATGATGAAAAACGCATTGAGCCACAATGAGTTTTTGTACAGATATGCAGGTGATGAATTTATTGTGCTGTCTAACCGCAGTAAACTTAAAATAGAAATGATGCTTGATGAACTTTTGAGGAAGAATCCGATTGTGTTTATGCTGCAGGAGGAAGCGCGCCACATCAGCTTTTCATACGGAGTGGTAGAATTTGGTGAAATGCCGGGTGATATTTATACGATGATTCGCGAGGCAGATCATAGAATGTACCAGTGCAAGACAAAAAATCATAGTCGGCTGCAGAAGAAGGAGAACACAATATGAATTATGCAGAAATTAAGGAATATGACATTGCCAATGGTCCAGGTGTGCGCATGACGCTTTTTGTGAGCGGATGCCGTCATCACTGCAAAAATTGTTTTAATGAGATTGCGTGGGATTTTAATTATGGCAATTTATTTGATGAAACAGTGGAGGATGCGCTTGTAGAGAAACTAAACAGCAGCGTTGTTAGAGGACTTACACTGCTTGGAGGAGAGCCGCTTGATCCATCTAATCAGCCGGGAGTGTTAAAATTGCTTCGAAAGGTTAAAAAGCAATGTCCTGGTAAGGATGTTTGGTGTTATACTGGTTATGTGTGGGAAAAGGACGTTTGCGGATGGATGAGCGAGCAATGTCCTGAAACAAAGGAAATTTTATCGCTGATTGATGTTTGCGTGGATGGTCCTTTTATTGAAGCGCGCAAAAATATTTCACTTCAGTTTCGTGGTTCTGAGAACCAGCGCCTGATTGATGTTTCGAGAACACTTCAGACAGGAGAAGTTGTTTTGTGGACAGAATAAAAATAGAATATATTTACTTGGCAGCGATTATTGCTGCATTTGTTGCAGTACTTATAATTGGTTTTTTTCTGCGCCGGAAATTTCGCAAATATCAGCCAGTTCAGGATGGATTGGAATTTGAAGTATTGTGTACGCAGATTTTAACGGCGAAAGGATACGAGAATGTAGAACTGACACCAACAACAGGAGATTATGGCGTTGATATATTTGCAGAAAAGGATGGAGTGCGCTGGGCATTTCAGTGCAAATATTATACTAATCCAGTTGGGGTGCGCGCTGTGCAGGAAATTTATAGTGGACGCGATTTTTATCATTGCATGGTAGGCGTTGTTATGACGAACAGCCGCTTTACGAAGAATGCGGTGACGCTTGCAAATGAGCTGAACATTCTTCTTTGGGATGGAAACATGCTTGATAAATTGCTCCTTTAAAAGATCAGCCCGGAAGTTTTTGCTTCCGGGCTTTTATCATGGGATAAGATTGTAGTGTACCAGTGCATTTTCAATTCCGTCATCGAGAATATCAGTTGTGACATATTCAACGTGAGAGCGAAGAGAAGGAGTTCCGTTGCCCATTAAAATACTGTGCTGTACATAATCAAGCATTGGAAGATCATTCATGGAATCGCCAATTACATAGCAGTCATCTAGTGACAGTCCGAAGCGGTCTGCGAGAAACTGAATGCCAGTTGCCTTGCTGTAGGCATGCATACAAAATTCACCGAATCCGCCGCCTCGATTAATGTAAGTGAACCATGGAGATACTGCCTTTACAAAGGAAGCAGTGTCGCTTTCTGGCGTTTCCCAGGTAACAAATTTGTTAAAGCATTTATTTGGAATATCTACATTCTCTCTGTGGTTTGGGAAGCGGTCATAGAGAGATTGTCTGGAAGCATTCATAGGTATGGACAGATCAAAATAAAAATAATCTGGTCCCTCAAGCAAAAGTTCCATATGATAACGGCGGGCTGCATCAATAACAGCAGCATGCGCCTCAGAAGGAACTGTAGCAGTAAGAAGGTGTTCGCCACGGTATAAGATATGAGCACCGCAGGCGCATACATAGCCATCAAAGCCAATACGAAGAATGTATGGCTGCTCAATTACATTAAATAAGGTACGTCCGGAATTAATAAATGCCAGATGACCGCGGCGGCGAAGTTCCTGAATTGCATAGACAGTGCTCTCCGGGAGTGTTTGATTGCCATCTTCAGTAATCAGCGTGCCGTCAATATCAAAGAAAACTATTTTTTGCTTCATAATAAAAATCCTTTCATTTGAAATGCGAAAAAAGAATGCCTGCATTCTAGGGGAAATTATAAATTGTTTGTCGAAAAAAAACAAGAAGAATTTTGAAAAAAAGGAAAAAAAGTGGTTGACAATTGGCAAAAGGAGTGGTATTATATTCAACGTTGCAGCGAACAACGGCAACACAACAATGACAACTTAGAAACAATTTGAGAAATTTTACGAATAGAGAAATAATTTCTTAAAAAGAAACAAAAAAGTTGGTAAGTTGTAAAATGAATGCGAAAGGAAAAAATCCTGACGCATTCTCATAGAAATTATAGAAATATAAAGCGTTAAGGATAAAAAGCCTTAGCGCTTTTTCTTTTACCCCAAAAGGAAGGAAGATTGATTCTAATGAGAAAAAAAGGGAAGACAATCACTTGGAAGGAAAGACAGAAAATCGAACAGTTGGTAAAAATTGATTTACCAATATCGCAGATAGCAGAAGAGATTGGCGTCACACGAGCAGCGATCTATGTTGAGTTAAAACGAGGTGGAACGCCTTATAGTGCCGATGAGGCACAGAAGAATGTAGGTGCGTAAAGATGGTACTTAGACATGTGACGGTAGAATTAACAGAAAAGCAATATGAAACATTGTGCCGAATGACAGCAAATGCAGGAATGCCAGTAGCAGATGTAATACAGGCATTTGCAGAAGAGTTACCAGGAAATAGTGCATTGGATGGCTGGTTAAAACAACATCAAAGGAAAAATTTTCTTTCCTATTTGGCGCAAAAAGAAAAGCTCGATTTTGTAGCATCTTTGTTCCAGAAAGTAATTGTTTATCAGGCAAACATTTCAGCTGCATATGCAAAAAGGAAAGAAAAAGAAGCAGCTAAAACTGTGGAGCAGTTGGAAACAAGCTGGTCATTGATACAGGAAATATACGCTTCTTATGCGAAAGAAAATCAGGCAGCGCTGCCACTTTTGGGTGAGTTGCAACTGCTGAAAGAATGGAGACTGAATGGAAAATAAAGAGAAAAAGACAAAGCACACAAGACTAAAGTATGTCGATAGAATAGAGATTCAGCGACTGATTGAAGAAGGGTGTACCAAAACAGAAATTGCAGAAAAAATTGGTGTACATTTTTCCACAATTTACCGTGAAATCATAAGAGGCGGAACACCTTATAGTGCTGATGAGGCACAGCGTAGATTAACAGGAGAGTAATCGGATGAATAATGAGAGCCAAATTTGTTTTATTAGCAGCCCCCACGATAGTTTCTTTTGTGGGAAGGTAGTGGAATTTAAAGAGAGATACCATAAATCTCCAGATGAATATCATAAAGCACTTTTTTACTGCCTGGGTATTAACTGTGATACGAGACGAAATTTTGAAAATATCTATGATTGGCAAACAGACTGTATTAAGCCGGAATGTCTGAAAGAAGGCTGGCAGACAAGTGGAAGCAAAAAAGTAGTCAGAATGGCATTCAATCTTTTTTGCGGCGGGACACCTAGCGTAGATGAAAATGAGTCCGTAGAAAAGCAGCTGTATGAATGTAAGCAATATGCAGTAGAAGAATTATTTTGCTGTATGTATGCACCATTCTTCTGGGAAGCGGTCAAAATTCGTTACCCAGAGTATGTTTCCTATGATCACGAGTTGTACGATTTGTTAGGAGGAGCAGATTGAGTGCTGAAAATAAGGGTAATCGGAACGAAGAACGAAATTGCATGGTTCCAGAATCTTGTGAGGAATCACCTTCAGATTGAGGTCTTAGATATGTCAAAGCTATATATAAGCAAAGAAGCAAGCGACAATTATAGGTCTTATATAGAAATAAAAAAGAAAGATATCAACAAGTAACTGTAAAATGAATTGAAAAATAAAAGGAGCAGACGAAAATGAAAACAATCGCATTTTACAACAATAAAGGTGGCGTGGGAAAAACGACGCTGGCAGCAAATGTAGGATATAACTTATCAGCAATGAACTATCGTGTGCTGATGGTGGACTGTGATCCGCAGGGAAATTTGTCATCATTCTTTGATCGTTACGATTTGACGAAAAAAAGTTTGGCACAGGCATTAGATGGACAGGAGCGTTGCGTGTATCGTACCGCATATAAGAGATTAGATATTTTGCCAGGAAACATTTATAGCGAGTCATTGACACCGCAACCAGAAAATATGGAAAGCGTACTCCAGCAGTACAAAGAGAAATATGATTGGTGTATAGTGGATTGCGCACCGGCTTTCTCAAAGCTGACCAAAGCAGCTTTGCAGACGTCTGATCAGGTTATGATTCCGATCAAGCTTGATAATTTCTCGATTGAAGGAATCGATACCGTATTGTCAAAGCTGGCAGATCCATCAACAGCACACGTTGTAATTAATGAGTTTTCAACGTCCAGAGCTTCCAGAGATTTTTTGGCAAAACTGGTACAGACATACAATTATCCATTGTGTGAGACATTAGTAAGATATTCCACAATGGTAGATGCCGCTAACTTTCGCAAGAAACCGATGGCGAAAAAAGCTAAGTTCCATTGGGTAACTGCGGATATGGCAGATCTGACAGAGGAGGTATGTGGATATGGCTTCGTTAACTGATGCACTCGCAAGCATGAAGAATAAAAATACACAAACAACCCCAGTTGTAAACCAGCGATATCAGGTGCAGTATATCAACTATAGTTACTTAGAAGAATCTGCTTATAATTTTTATCCGATGTCCGAAATTGAGGAGTTGGCAGATGCAATCGAGCTTGCAGGAGGCATCCTGCAACCGCTCCTTGTGCGCCGGAAGGCACCAGGACAACGCTACGAAATCATCGCTGGTCATCGCCGCTGGACAGCGGCAAAATATCTGGTTGATCAGGGAAAAGAAAAGTTTGCAATGCTCCCTTGTCATGTGCAGGATGGCAATGATTTGATTGCGAGAATCAACCTGATCATAACAAACTCACAAAGAGAAAAATCTGCATATGTAAAGATGTAGCTTGCTATTTTATCATTCCATCTACAATGTGAATTGTACGGTCAGTCTGCGCAGCCAGTTCCTCATCGTGAGTTACAATAACAAAAGTCTGTCCCAGCTTATCACGCAAATCGAAGAACAAGCGGTGAAGTTCGATCTTATTCTGTGTATCCAGACTGCCAGAAGGTTCATCTGCCAGTACGACAGAAGGATGGTTTATCAGTGCACGCGCTACGGCAACACGCTGTTTTTCTCCTCCCGACAGTTCAGCCGGTTTGTGCAAGGCACGTTCGGCAAGTCCCAGAAAATCCAACATTTCACGGGCATTTTTCTTTGCCTCAGAAGCAGAAATTCCCTGAATTAAAGCAGGAATCATTACATTCTCCAATGCCGTAAATTCAGGCAACAGCTGATGAAACTGAAAAACGAATCCGATTTCCTTGTTTCTGAAAGCCGACAGTTCTTTCTCTTTCAGACGGTTTACTTCTGAAAGATAATCACATCGGTGCAGCCGGAAGCATCACAAAAGCAATCACAATGGCAAAAGAATATGCTCCGTTTGTACGCAAAATCGAGATTGAAGTAGAAACCCTGGAGCAGGTAAAAGAAGCGGTGGAGGCCGGAGCAGATATTATCATGCTCGACAACATGACACCGGAAGTGATGAAACAGGCTGTGGAACTGATCGATGGAAGAGCACAGACGGAATGCTCCGGAAACATTACAAAAGAAAATATTGCACGCATCCGTGAAATCGGAGTTGATTTCGTATCCAGCGGAGCGTTGACACACTCTGCTCCGATTCTGGACATTTCCATGAAGAACCTTCATGCAGTCTGAAAGGAGCTGGGACTATGAATACTGCGGAAAGACGAAATGAAATTTTAAACTTTCTTCAGAATGCAGATGAACCGGTTGCTGCAAGAAAACTGGCGAGCCAGTTTGGAGTCAGCCGCCAGGTGATCGTGCAGGATATGGCAGTGATTCGTGCAGCGACTCCGGGAATTTTATCAACAACAAGAGGATATGTGATACAGCAGGACAGCAGCTGCGTCCGTGAATTTAAAGTTCGTCATGAATCGGATCAGACAGCAGAAGAAATGAATCTGATCGTGGACTGTGGCGGCAGGATCTGCAATATCAGTATCAGCCACAGAGTCTATGGAAGAGTCAGTGCAGAAATGGATATCAGGTCAAGACAGGATGTAAATGAATTTATTACCGCATTGAACAACAGTAATTCCAGTGCACTGAGTAATGCAACATCCGGTTATCACTATCATCTGGTTGAAGCAGCAAGCGAAGAGAGACTGGATCTGATCGAAGAACAACTGAAAAAAGCAGGACTCCTGGCACCGCTTCAGCCATGGGAGCAGAATACAAAACAGGAAGGAAACGAAGAATGACAATAGCAGAAATTCAGCAGGAGATCCTGCGTATGAAAAAAGAACAGGATGTATGTATTCTGGCTCATGCTTATCAAGGTCAGGAAATTCTGGAAGTAGCAGATTATATGGGAGATTCTTACGGACTGAGCGTACAGGCATCCAAAAGCAAATGCAGCGGCGTGATCATGTGCGGTGTGCGTTTTATGGCCGAGACCTGTAAAATTTTAAGCCCGGATAAAAAAGTATGGTTGCCAAACCCTGCAGCCGGATGCCCGATGGCAGAACAGCTTGATCTGGAAGGTCTTCGCACCCTAAAAGCAGAATATCCGGACTATACGGTTGTGGCGTATATCAATACAACATCAGAACTCAAGACAGAATGTGATGTATGCGTGACTTCTTCTTCAGCAGTGGAAATCTGCAGTCATCTGGAAAACGACAAAATCCTGTTTATTCCAGATCCGAACCTGGGACGCTATGTAGCGGAACAGCTTCCGGAAAAAACCTTTGCTTTTTATAAAGGTGGCTGCCCGCGTCATATCGTAGTCAGTGCAAAAGATGTCGAAAAAGCAAGGGCAGATCACCCGGATGCACTGCTTCTGGTCCATCCGGAATGCCGTCAGGAAGTTGTCGAAAAAGCAGATTATGTCGGATCTACCACAGGGATCATGGATTTTGCAAAGAAATCCGATAAAGAAGAATTTATCATCGGAACAGAGAACAGCATTGTAGAACACCTTCAGTTTGCCTGTCCGGATAAAAAATTCTATCCGCTGGCAGTTCCGCTCACCTGCATGAACATGAAGATCACAACACTTATGGATGTCTATAACTGCCTGAAAGGAAGAGGCGGCGAAGAGATCCACCTTCCGCAAAACGTGCTCGAAGGAGCAGGAAGATGTATCAACCGCATGGTAGAGCTTGGTGGCTGATGGGGTAAAATCCGAAGTAAAACTTGACAAAACAGCGGATTCACGATATAGTAACTTAGACCACGCAGCCGGGGAGATAGCGGTGCCCTGTACCTGCAATCCGCTACAGCAGGGGTGA
>OLRW01000659.1_pt1 | contig 26848 bp, 20 predicted proteins | sample 1672701 | NCBI WGS metagenome assembly OLRW01 (sample SAMEA3136715, study PRJEB25190) | human gut metagenome | biome: human gut; feature: human-associated habitat; material: faeces | place: Austria | collected 2013
CCGACCGGCGCGACAGGACCAGCCGGACCGCAGGGACCGCAAGGCGAGCGCGGTGCGGACGGCAGCAGCTTTGTGGTGCTGGGGCGCTATGACAGACTGACCCTTTTGGAAGCAGCGCACCCCGCCGGCAATAAGGGCGATGCCTACGCCGTTGGCAGTGAGACCGATAACATTGTGTACCTGTGGGACATGGATGCCCAAAAGTGGAACCCCATAGGCAGCTTGCAGGGACCGCAAGGTCCGCAAGGACCACAGGGACCGCAGGGTGCAACCGGCGACGTGGGACCGGCTGGACCGAAAGGCGACACCGGCAGCGAAGGGCCGCAGGGCATCCAGGGCGAGAAAGGCGACGTGGGCGAGCGCGGACCGCAGGGGATACAGGGCATCCAGGGGGAACAGGGACCTGTGGGTGCGACAGGCCCGCAGGGCGAGAAAGGCGACCCGGGTGTTATCCAGAACGTGAACGGCAAGACCGGGGAATCGGTATGGCTGAACGCAACGGATGTGGGCGCAGAAGCGGCACACAGCTATAAGACGGTATCGGTGGCGGCGAGCGCCTGGGTGAGCGGGAGTTATAGCGTTGCCTGGGATGACGGAACCAGAACGAGCTATACGCAGTGCGCTACTGTGAATGTTAGCAACGTGACGGCAGACAGCCGGATTTTTGTGAGTGACCGCACGAGAGTGACGGATGCAGTGCGTATGGTCGCCGCGCTGGAACCCGGCGCCGGGGTGGTTAAGCTTTATGCGAACGCAGCGCCGACAAGCGCGGCGGTGTTCGTTTTGGAGGTGAGTATATGAGTGGAGCAGCGAATAATCCGTATCTTGAAAACAGAGACGACCTGCTACGCATTATGACGGCCCCCAACGCTGGGGCACATAACGCCATTTATCGAGGCAAACATTTGGGCACGAGCGCGACGGCAACACAGTATGCAGTGATTGCGGCGGGCACATTTGATGATTTGTACATCGGGGATTACTGGACAAAAGACGGTGTCAACTACCGTCTTGCTGCGTTCGATTACTTCCTCAACAGTGGCGATACGCCTTGTACTACCCACCATGCGCTTATCGTGCCGGACACTTCCCTGTACAATGCGGCTATGAACAGTACAAACACGGCCGCTGGCGGGTATGTTGGTTCCGAAATGTACAAGAGCAATCTTGAACAGGCTAAGACCACTATCAAGGGTGCATTCAGCGGCCATATTCTGAAACACAGAATCCGTCTAACGAACGCCATTGAGAATGGTCATGCTTCTGGCAGCGCATGGTACGATTCAGAAGTTGACCTTATGTGCGAGCAGATGGTTTATGGCAGTGGTATTTTCTCTCCTGTTTCTTATAATAGCGATACCCCGGCTAACCACCGTGTAGAGAAATCCCAGCTGCCGTTATTCCAGCACGAGCCGAGTAAAATTTGTAATGGTGATAACTGGTGGTTGAGGGACGTTATTACTGACCGCCATTTCACCGATGTCTACGAATCCGGTACTGCGGATTACAGCGGTGCTATTAATATTTATGGCGTTCGCCCGGCTTTCTGCATTTACTAAGGAGAAAAAATCATGAATGCAACAAATAATCCGTATATGCTGTTACCCCCCCCCCCCAACTGATACGACGCTTACGCAAGAGGGCGTTGCCGCTGATGCTAAGGCTGTTGGTGATGCGCTGAATAATAAAAATGTCTTAATTCAAGAAGATAATTATACTAATCGTACCGACATAAACGGAAATACTTACACGAATTGGTTAACGAATAAATACGTTATATTACAAGCGTGGTCAATCGGAGTTTGCGTTACTCCATTTATTACCGCCGATTTTAAATGGGCGTTTCATTTTTGGAATTGGAACACACCCAATATCGGCGAAAACCAGCAAATTACGGTGTGGTACAGATATTATTTGCGATGAAAGGAGACTGATAAAATGACGAAACTACGTTATCCATTCGGGGGGGCTGCCGTAAGACAGCTTTGTGCAGGGTGCACAGGTGCTTCTTATGAGTGCAACCCGCAACCCCTATTACCAGCTGCCCGGTGGGGCTGACCTGCCAGGTGACGTGCGTGTGAGCGATACGGCTGACGCTACGAAAACTGCTGCGGACGGCTGGGCGGCCAGCCCGGCAGCGGTGGCAGAAACGCAAGCCTACCACAGATACACAAACCATTCGGCTTCAGATAATGTCAATATCATTTCTGATTCAAATAATGTTTACACTACGGGAAAAAATGTGGATATTTATGTTGGCATAAATACAACCGCAGCATTTTACGGGACATCTGTAATAACTGGTGTGCCAATGCCTGTTTCTACCTACGCACTGGCGACATTTGTTGATGCAAATGGAAAGTTGAATGGCTTTGGGTGGATAAGTAACGGAGAAATTCGCACGCCATCCAACTTACCTGCCGGACTGTGGTATATCATTGCTCATTATACAACCTACTGAAAAATGAAAGGACGAAAAAGTGAAACAAACCGGAATCTTTAAGGGCCGCGCGGAAGTGCTGTACAACTACGGCCGATTTGGCTGGACGCGGAACTACGGCAAGACCTGGCACGGCGGCATTGATATCGTCGGCCTGGACAGCGATAAAATCCGAATGCCGTATTACAACGGAAAGAAAATCACCGGCACGGTCACGCGGGCACGCATCGTGATGAACCGCGCCGATAAAACGTGGGAGTGGGGCTGGTACGTCTGCGTGCAGCTGGACGCGGGCCAGACACCGGATACCGTCAATTTCCTGTATTTCTGCCACTGCGCCAAGCTGCTGGTATCTGTGGGCCAGAAGGTCAGCAGCGGCGACGCGCTGGGCATTATGGGCAACACCGGCAACGCGGCGGGCGGCTACAAACACTGCCACTTTGAGGCCCGGTCTACGGCGACCGGCACAGGCGTTGACCCCACTGCCTACGCTGGCATTGACAACGCCGTGGGCGTTTACGGTACGGTGGACGACGGAAAGACCGAGCAGATCAGCGAGACGCCTACCGGGAAAACGATGCAGTGCTTGATGATTGGCCCGCTGGACAGCGCGGCAGCGGCCAAGTGCGACGCGCTGGCGGACAAGCTGGCGCTGGCCAGTGCAGGCCGGTATGCGACGCTGCCTGGGACCGATGCGGACAAGGTGAAATGCGTCGGTGCGGTGAGCAACGGCGATGCGGTGAGCTTCTACCAGCTGGCCGAGGCCGAGGGCTGGACGAAGGACAACAAATACATGGCCCGGTATGTGGGCTGATGGAGGAAAGGCATTGAAAAAATTATTCGTTTCGCAGCCGATGAATGGGAAGAGCGACAAAGAGATTTTGGACGAGCGCAATCGCCTGATTGCCGAAGCAGAGGAGCGTTCCGGCGAAAAATTCGAGGTGCTTGAGACATTTTTTCGGGGTGCCCCGGCGGATGCAAAGCCACTGTGGTATCTTGGCGAATCGCTGAAATATCTGTCCGAAGCAGATATGGCGATCTTTGCACAGGACTGGATTGCGGCCCGCGGCTGCCAGATCGAACACGAGGCCGCACTGCGGTACGGCATTGCAACGATGGTAGCCGGAGAGGTACCGGTTTGTAAATGAAAGTGGGCGAAAAGCCCCAGAAAGGAAACGACAATGATGCTGTTTTTGATGGATTTTAAGGAAGCTATTTTCGGCAACCTGTTTGTGGTGCTGGTGCTTTTGGCGATTGCCATGGATACGTTTTTGGGGGCGCTGCGTGCCTTCAAGTACCACAAGTGGAACAGCAGCGTGGGCATTGACGGCGGGCTGCGCAAGGTTGCAATGCTGGGAAGCGTATTCTTTTTGGTATTGGTGGATATGCTGTTGAACCTGAACGTGCTGGGCTGGGTAGGCGAAGAGATGCAGCGCAGCTTGGCGGTGATTGGCGTGACGAACCTGGGCATTGCCGAGTTCTTTTGTTTGTTTTACATCCTGTATGAATCCACGAGTATCATGAAAAATATGCTGCTGTGCGGACTGCCGTGCCCGAGGGGGCTGAAAGAGAAGCTGGCGCACTGGCTTGCTGATATGACCGAGGAGACGAACATGGATGTGGTTGCCATTGTGGAGAAAAATGCCCCTGTGAAGGAGGGATAAGATATGCACGACAGCTTTAACGGGAACAACAGCCGGAAAAACGCGTACACAAATGGTTGGAAGCAAGCGCAGGACCTGATGCCGCTGGTAAACCATACCCGGGCTGTGAGAAACGCTTTCAAAAACAATGCTGCACAGAAAGCCCCCACGCAGCCGACGACCGGGTACACCGGCGGTGCCGGAGGAAGCAGCGGGCGGCGCTACAGCAGCGGAAGTTCCGGCGGGAGCACCGGCACGACCACCACTGCGGCAAGTACGGTAAGCGGCGGCAATGCCTATGCCGACTGGCTGGACCAGCAGCGGGCGATGATTGAAGCTGCGGCTGCCGCCAAGCGGCAGGCTGCACAGCAGGCGTATGACCGCGGCATGAGCGCCCTGGGCACGGCTTATGGCGCACAGAAGGACGCCCTGCAGCGCAACTACGACAGCAGCGTGGGCACGATGACCGAGAGCTACCAGAACGGTGTGAACAGCACGAACCAGCAGGCAGACAAGACGATGAACGAGGCATACATCAACTATATGCTGAGCCGCCGCAACCTGCCGCAGATGCTGAGCGCACAGGGGATCAACGGCGGTGCGGCGGAAAGCACGATGGCGGGGCTTGCCAACAACTACGGCAACAGCCGCAACGAGATTGATGTGAACCGCAACAACACACTGGGCACGCTGCTGGAAAAGTTCAACGCGAACAAGGCAAGTGCGCTGCAAGCCATGAACAGTGCCCAGGCTGAGCTGGAACAGCGCAAGATGGCATACCAGATGCAGCTGGAACAGGCGTTGCAGGAAGGCATTGTGAGCGCGGCGAACGACCGCTATGACGCGCTGGCAAGCATTGGAAACAACTACCTGAGCAAATTGGCTGATATGGGCATCAGCATGCAGGATGCAGCGGATGCCGCAGGCGCTGTGGGGTACACGGCAGGCAACACGCCGCAGAGTGTGAGCGTACAACAGGGCAGCGGCAGTACCGGGCGCACAAACTATGAGCTGGTGAACCGGCTGTTTGGGCAAGGGTACACGACCGACGATGTGATCAGCAGCCTGAGTGCTATGGGCTACACCCCGCAGACGATCCAGCAGATGCTGATGGGCGCAGCGTAAAAAGGAGAAGAAAATGGATATTAGTCTGGACTACATCAACAAAGTAATAGCCCGGAATAATGCCAATACCGGGGCAGGCGCACAGGCGCCTGCCTCTTTTGGCAAATATGAGGGCTTTGTGGGGGATGCCCCCACCGTGGCGCGTATGCAGGACAACCAGATGCGGGCAGCGATTGCCAATGCCCCGGCGCGCCGGGAAGCATACCAGCAGGCGGTACAGAAGCACCGCGCCGACATGCAGCAAATTCGGCAGCGGGACAACCTGAAAGCGCAGGAGAGGGGCGGCAACAAGGCCAAGCAGTATGACGCTGTGCAGGAGTATCTGCGGGATAATCCTACGGCAGAAAAGCTATGGACCGCCGAGCACACCCCGGCACCGGACCCGCAGGCGGCAGCAGGCCGGAAAAAGCAGGCCGAAGAACTGCGCAAAGGAATGACCGGCGCGGAATTGAGTGCCTACGAGCAGGCGGAAAAGACTGCCAAGGGATACGGCAAGCTGTACGGCGGTGCCCGGCGTTTACAGGATATGACCGCAGGGGCCTTGAAGCAGGCAGGAAGTTCCGCGCTGGCGTTTATGGAAGGCATGGCAGCCGGTGACGAGGACAACAAACGGGCGCAGTGGGAAATGCGGCAAGCCGTTGACAACGGCACAGTATTTACCGCACCGGACGAGAACGGGAACAGCGTGGTGAGTGATGCCTACAAGCAGGCGCTGAAAGAATTCGAGGACACCAAAGACAATGAGGTTATCATTGACGAATCGTTCAGCCCTGCACTGAAAGCCACACGAAAAGCAGCTGAGCAGATCTCACGCGGCGGCGCGGGCCTGAGTGCCCCAGCAAAGAAAGCCTATGAAGTGGGTACCAGCATGGTACAGAATGCACCGAGTATGGCCGTGGGCCTGATCCCCGGCATCGGGCCTGCCGTGGGTCTTGGCATGATGGGACTTTCTGCCGCAGGCGGACGCATGGACGAGTTGAGCCAGCAGGGTGTTGGCAACCGCGAGGCATTTGCACGCGGCGCCGTGAGCGGTGCCATTGAAATTGCAACAGAGAAGCTGCCGATGGACACCTGGACCGAGATCATCACCAAGGGCGGCGAAACGGCGCTGCGCAACATTGCCAAGCAGGCATTTGGCGAGGCCACTGAGGAAGGTGCCGGCTATGTAATGAATGCTATATCTGACTTAGCTTTCCGCTATGGCACCGGCAAGCAAAAGTTCAGCTATGCAGATCTTGTGAATACCATTAAAGAAAACTACAGCTTACAGGAGCTTGCCGACAACGCCCTGATGGGCGGATTGAGCGGTGCCGGGTTCGGTGCGATCGGTACCGGCATCAACCGTGCGTTTGGACTGGGCAGCAATACCAATGTGCAGCAGAACGAAAATGTGGAAACCACGCAGAATGAACAGACCGCTGTGCAGGAAAACGGCACCGCGCAGCTGGAGGTCGAAACTCCACAGCAGACGGCTGAAGCCGAAAAGACGATGCAGGCACGGCACGCAGCTGCAGAACAGCTGGCACCTTTGACCGGGTTGACACCGGAACAGTTGTTAAACACGGCACAAATCGAGAATGCGCAAGCTACGCAGAACACTGTACAAAGCGGGCAGCAAGCCGTGGAAAGCGCCGCGACCGGCGCGCGGGAAACCGTGCAGAATCCCCCGGCTGACAAGACCCAGCTGATCCAGCAGCGCAACGTGCAGGCGGTAACGGCTTGGGCGGACGGCAATGCAGATTTCAGCCCCGAAATGAAGCGGCTGGTAAAGGAGAACTACGCCCCCGGCGCGAATGCCGGGTTATATACTACGGCCATGCAGAATTACTATGATGCAGGGCGCACAGGCAGCATTACCTATGAGCAGGCCCAGCAGATGAACGAAAGCCGGGCGGCTGCCGTTAGTAATGAACCGCTGCTGCGGGCTGCCTATGAAGCGGGGCGCAAGCAGGCTGTGAATGTGACCGACCCGGCGGGCACGGGCGCTGTGAGCGGGCGTGTGCAGTATGAGGAAGGCGCAACCAAAGGTGCAGTGCTGGACGATGGCATTTTGCAGGCTGTGGCTGACAAGCTGGGTGTAGACATTAAGGTAGTACACCAGCTGGCGGACACGAACGGTACCGAAGCCAACGGCAGCTTTGCGGCTGGGCTGAGCCAGATTGTGTTAGGCGAAAACAGCAGCAATGCGTACCAGACACTGGTGCATGAGCTGACACACTACATAGGCAGCTATGCGCCGGAACAGATGAGCGATTTGCGCAATGCAGCACTGCGCTTTTATGCCGAGCAGAGCGGTGTTGTGCGCAGCACACTGCGGCAGTATGAGGCCAGCTATGGCAACTACACCCTGGGCGCCGATGAAGCTGCCCGCGATGTATTGAGCGGCGTCATGAGCACCGAGGACGGCGCACGCAGCTTTTTGGAGTATATTACCCAAAGCGACGCCTACACCACCGCACAGAAGCGCGGCATTCTGCAGACGATGCGCGATGTGTTGGAAACGCTGGTGCAGAAGCTGCGGGATCTGCTGGTGGGCGGCGACGCGACGGAAACTGCCGGAAAAGCTAGGCAGATTGCGGAACAGGCGGATATGCTGGAACAGCGCCAGGCAATGATTGACCAGTACATGGGTGCGTTGGAGGATGCCCGGCAGAATGCCAGAGGGAAAGCGGAGAACCGTTTGCAGTCGAGTGCAGAAGCACAGCAAACAGAAACCGCCCCGGCAGCAAGCCGAGGCGGAGAAAAATACAGTTATGCCGGTACCGAGGCGGCACAGGCTGACTATGACGACCTGCACCGGGCACAGCAGATGGAGCTTGACGGCGAGGACGCTGAAGCAATCCGCAAAGAAACCGGATGGTTCCGCGGCGCAGACTACAAGTGGCGCTTTGAGATTGACGACAGCCAGACTGTGTGGCACCGCGAGGGTGACTATGGGTTGCAGCTGCGTGACGCGGCGTACCGTGAGTACAAGAGCCTGATGAACCAGATGCTGTACGGTACACTGACCGATGAGCAGACGAAGCGTCTGCAGCAGCTTGACAAAGAATACAAGGGCGCTGCAAACAGCCGTTGGAAGGTGCTGGGAGACTACTTGGAAGCGCCAGAGCTGTACAAGCAGTACCCGGACCTGCAAACGCTGCCCGTGAGCTTTGAGGATCTTGGCAAGGGCGTAAACGGGACCATGAGCAGGCTGGATGGTCTGCTGCTGAGTGACCGGCTGCGCAATGCCGACAGTGATTACTTGAAGCGGACGGTGCTGCACGAGGTACAGCACTGGATCCAGACCGAGGAAGGCTTTGCAGGTGGTGCCAACCCGGAATATTGGGCAAAGCGGCTGCAGCAAGACCCACACATCGAGACAAAAGGTGTGCGCGATGCACGGGGAAAAATACAGGCGCTGGAAGAGCACTACCCCGGGATTGCCGAGTATGCCAACGAATACGGACACTATGAATCGGACGAGCAGCTGGCGGCATTGCTTGAACGTGCGAAGAAGGACGGCATCAGCGAAGAGGCACTGGACGACTACTACATGGCGCAGTGGGATGCCGAACGTGGGAATAACACTGACAGCCGGACCCCCGCACAGCTGTACTATGACACTGCCGGAGAACAGGAAGCGCGGGATACCGCGAAACGCATGCGTTACACTGCCGAAGAACGGCAGGCGAACAAACCGTTCACCGGCAACAGTGATACGGTGTTTGCTGACCAAAAGGTGGATGCCTACAGCATTGACCCTGATTTTGACCGCAAGATCACCAAGTGGGACAAGGAAGGGCGAAATGCCAGCGAGGTGTTTACCCTTGGCACAACCAGTGATGCACTGAAGAGTATTGGTGTGCAGGACAAAGGCATTGTGATGGTAAGCGATAAGATCCGGCGCATCATGCGTGAGCACCCGGAAATGACGCTGGATATGATCCGCCAGATTCCGCACATGCTGGAAGAACCTGCGCTTGTGCTGGAAAGCAGCGGCGGCAGCATGATTGGGAAAACAACGCAGAATAGCCGGATCGTTGTTATTGGAACCGTCACAGATACCAAAGGGAACCCCGTACTGAGCGTGCTGGATCTGCAGCCATCCACCGGTAAGGATATTCAGCTGGGATTGCAGGACTTTAACAAGGTAAGCAGCGCCTACGCCAAGACGACCAAACCAAAGGCAATGCTGGAAAAGAGCAATGTGCTGTATGTGAGCGAGGACACAAAAAAAGCCGATGCAGCACTCAACTCCTTCAGCTTCCAATTTGCCACATCAGAGTTGAACCGCATCGGTTCTATTGGAAGTATAGCATACGATGATGGGAAAGTCAACATTAAGGGTGTGCCTTTTAACGAACTGCTGAAGAAAAGCAGTGTTGACACCGTAGAGGACCTTGCCGCACGCAAGCGGGCATTGAAAGCGGAGAAGAATGCCTACGAGAACAGCGAGGAAGTGCGCCAGCTGAAAGCGGCACGGGAAAACGCCAAGCGTATGTATGGCCTATTCGGCGGCGGCCTGAACACTTGGGAGGCGCAGCACCCGGAATGGGGCGACTATGTGGCGAAGCGCAAGGACTACAACCACCAGCTGAGTGCCCTGGATGCCCGCACCGCGGAGATCAACGAGCAGGGGAAAACGGATTTGCAGACCCGGCAGGATGCACAGTGGGCGGAAAAGCAGGCACAGCAGAAAGCCTATGACGCCAAAGTGCAGCAAAGCGGGTTGAGCACCGCCGATTACCACCGGCAGGAAGCCATAAAACACTATGGCACCACGGAGAACTTTGAAGCGGCTGCCTACCTGCTGCCGGACGGGAAGATGCTGGACTTTACCGAAGGCAACGCCGGAGAGCAGCGCGGCGCAGACCACCGCAACATCCAGACTGTGTTTGGACCGGCAGAACTGGGGCAAAACGCTGTGCAGGCGGACTACCTGAACCGTTTTATGGAAGAAGGAAACATCCGCCTGATGCCGGAAAGCCCGGGTGTGGACCTGAGCGCTGCCGCCAAGCCGACGAAAGCACAGATTGCCCGGATTGCGGAAATGGCGGAAACGCTGGGGCGCAGCGAGGGAAACTTTAGCCTGGATATTACCGATGCGAACGGCAAGCAGGCTGCCGGCAAAACCTATGAAGGACGCATACGCGGTGCCGAAGTCGTGCGGGACATTGAAACCTATTTTGAGACAGGGAAGCTGCCGGAGCAGAGCGAGCTGAACAAGTTCCGCTACAGTGCCGACACTGCACAGTCGGATTCCGATGCCTATGAAGGGCGCGCCTGGCAGGAGAAAACTGCCAGCGAGCTGGACAAACTGCGGAAGAAGCGCACGAAGATCGACAGCCAGATCAAGACCTTGCAGGAGGAAATGCGGATCAGCGGCGGGCACACCGTGGCCGAAGCAGATGTGCAGCGGGCGGCAAAGCGATTCATCAGCGAGAACGGCAGCCAGTACAATGAAGATCTGTTTGCGCGGGAGCTGCAGCAGACCTTTGACAGCATGAGCCGCAGCAAGAATTTGAATGTGCGGGAGGCCATGAGCACCCTGACCGACCTTGCCAAAGGCGTACTGGAACAGAGCGTAAAGATGAATTATGACCTGCGCGAAGAATATGCCCCCGTGCGGGAAGCTGTAAAAGGCATGGAGTGGACTGTGCGCGAGAACAGCCCTGCCTATGACGAGCTGGTGAACCGGTTCGGAGACGGATCCAACGGCAAGAAGTGGGGGAATGTACGCAAGGCCCTGTTTGGCACATTGAATGTCAAACGCGTTTCCGCAGACGGCCCGGCGGGCACCTTTGATACGAATTTTGAGCTCCTTGCCAAGCAGTTTCCCGGCGAATTCGCTGCGGATGGTGACATCGTAGCCAACGTGGAGCGTCTGATGCAGATCAAGGAAGCTAGCAAACCGTACTATGAGAACATTTACGGGAACGACCTGGACGAAGCCGCCAGCTTTGCCGCGCAGGATCTGTACGATGCCTACATCAAGGCCCAGCCCGTGAACGAGCTGAACCGCGAACAGGTACAGCGCCTGCGGGAGCTGAGCCGCACCTATGAGCGTACCCGTGCCGAGGCAATGGCTGCACAGAAGGCCGCCTTCGATGCTAAGATTGCCGACATGAAGCAGGAAAGCCGGGAGAACTTTAATGAGCGGATGCAGGGGATCTATGACAAGTACACCGCGGCACAGAAAGCTGGAAACGAGGCGTTGGCTGAGAAGTATCTGCGCGAAATGGAGCAGGGCTACGCCACACGGGCCGCCGCCGAGCGCAGCGCAGCCTTGGAAATGCGCTGGAAGACAAAGAACGACAGTGCAGAGCGCATTAAGGCCCGCGACAGCGTACAGAAGAGCGTAAAGGAGCTGCACCGCTGGCTGACGCAGCCGACGGCTGATCAGCATGTGCAGACCCGCATGCAGAAAACAGTGCTGAATCTGCTGAACAGCATTGACGTGAACAACAGTGTGGAAGGTACCAAGAGCGCTGCCCGCTGGCAGGAGGTGATGAAGGACGTACAGCTGATGGCGAAGGACGCTTTGGCTGCCGATGGCGGCCTGAGTGACACGGACGCCTATGCTGACTTCGATCCTGATCTGCCGGAAGCAATCAACGAATTGATGCAGGGGAACGACCATGCCCGCATTGTGGACTTTGATGTGAAGCAGATGCGTCAGTTGAGCGATATACTAACCAGTATGAAAACGAGCATCCGCAACGCCAACAAGATGATGAGCGACGCACAGGGTGCGACCGTGGAAGAGATTTGCCGCAGCAGTGCGATTGAGATGGACGACGAACGCAACGTGCTGTTAAGGGAGCGCAGCCGTCTGGTGCGCAATCTGATGGGCACCCGGACCGGCGATGCCGTAAACGGACTGCTGAACTATGACATGATGGACGCCCGGCGGTACTTTAAGCATCTGGGCGACACGGCGTTGGAAAAGGTATACAAGCCTATCCGCGACGGATTTGACCGGCGCGTGTGGCTGCTGAAATCGGCACAGGAACAGTTTGAACAGATTCGTGGCGATACTGACATCACCAAGTGGACCGGCAGCAAGGCGGAAAAGCACCACTTTACGCTGGAAAACGGACAGCAGATCGACATGACGGTAGGTCAGATGATGGAACTGTACAACCTGAGCCAGCGCGAACAGGCGCACGACCACCTGATGGTAGGCGGCTTCACCCTTGTGGACGAGAACGGCAAGAAGACCAGCACCCGCGTGCGGAACCTGACCCCGACCGACCTTGCAAGCATTACCGGCGCACTGACAAACGAGCAGGTGAAGATGGCAAAGGCCATGAGCGAATACCTGAGCGCCAAGAACGGCCCGGCGGGCTGGGGCAATGAGGTCACCCAGAAGCAGTACGGCCTTGACAAGTTCAATGAAAAGCACTACTGGCCAATCAAGAGTGACGGAAACCAGACCCGTACAAACGATGCCAGCGTAGGCGGGAATGCTGGACTGTGGGCTATCAAAAACCAGGGATTTACAAAGAACCTGACGAAGTTTGCAAACAACAGTATTTTAATGGGAGATGCGTTTGATACCTGGTCGAACCATGTTGCCAACATGGCCACCTACAATGCATGGGCTATCCCGCTAAGTGATGCTATGAAGTGGTACAACTGGCACGACGGTGTGAACGTGAGCACAAAGGAGCAGATTGAAGGCATCGGCGGCAGCCGTGGCAAAGCATATTTCACGACGCTGATGCAGGACATCAACGGAATGAGTGCCGCGCCGAGCAGCACCGGCTATGCCTCCTTGACCAAGAGTTTGACCAGAAACTGGAAGGTTGCAAAGGTAGGCTCGAACCTGCGCGTGGCAATCCAGCAGCCGACAGCTTACCTGCGCGCGGCTGCCGTGATAAACCAGAAGTATCTTGCACAGGCAGTGGCCTACGACGTAGGGCATCTGAAACAGGGTATTGATCGTGCTGAGAACAACTGCGCCATCGCACTTTGGAAAAGCTGGGGCTATTTTGAAACCAACATCGGCCAGACGATGAAAAGCATGCTGACTGGGCAGAGCGACACACTGGATAAAGTGCGAGAAATAAGCACATTGGGTGCCGAATGGGGCGATAAGATAACCTGGGGTACCCTTTGGAACGCCTGCGAGTTGGAAGCACAGGATAAGTACGGATTTAAGCCCGGCAGCGAGGAATCGCTGAAATACTGCGGCGACCGGCTGAGTGAGATTGTGGACAAAACGCAGGTAGTTGACAGTGTATTGCACCGCAGCCAGATCATGCGCAACAAAGACATGCTGACGCAGATGGCCACCAACTTTTTTGCCGAGCCGACCAAAACCTATAATATGATGGAGGACGCATTCCTTGACATGGTACATGGCAAAGAAGGGGCCAAGAAGAACTTCGGCCGCGTGGTTGCAACCTACTTTGCGGCCGCAGCGGGCACAGCTTTAGCCGCCAGCCTGATAGACGCACTGCGAGTGAAAGACGATGACAAGGACAAAGACTATTGGGAGCGATATAAGGAAGCCCTGTATGAAAACTTTGTGGACAATGTGAACCTGATCAACAACATACCGTTTGTGAAGGATATACAGAGTATGCTGGACGGATACGATGCGACCCGGACGGATCTGGAATCGGTGTCCGACATTATAGATGCGGTAAAGGCCTGGCAGAAGTACCTGACCGGGCAGAGCAAAACAACGCCTTACAAACTGCTGTATAAGACAGCCAACGCAGTATCCGGCATTACCGGCATACCGGTAGGCACGGCTGTGCGCGAGGCGAAGAGCGCTTATGATCTTTTTACCGGTCTGATGGATCCGCTGCGCATCGACCGCCAACTTGGGCGTGCCGCAGATGATTACACCTATACCGACCTCTACAACCAGGTCAAGGCGGCAGGCGGCGATGTCAAAGAGATGAAAGCCCTTTACAATGGGGAAAGCTATGCGGATATGCTGGGCAGCGACAAGGCCGCCAACGTGGACAAATGGCTGAATGCTCTGGCGAAGAACACCGCTACGGTCGATGATGCCGGAAAGATGCAGAACAACACCTCTGTACTGGCCAAGCACATTGATAATGAGATCAGCTATAAAGATGCAGACGGCAATGACCGCAAAGCGAAGCTGAAAGGTCCCGAGTATGTGACCTATGCCAAGACCGTACAGCAGAGCACTGTGAACCTGATTGACGAGTACATGCACGGCACAGGCAAAACAGCCAGCGCTGAGCAGCAGGCAGCCTTTGTGAAACGCGCCCGCGAGTATGCGGTGGAAACGGCACGGGAGCAGATCATTTTAGGGTACAAGCCGGATAGCTGGGTGCAAGCCGTACAGAATGTAAGCGGCGGCAAAAATATTGCCGCAGTAATCGTGGCAAGGGAAGCCGCCAGCGGCGCCAAAAGCGATCTGGACAAGGACGGGAATGCCATCAGCGGCAGTAAAGCAGCCAACGGCGTGAAAGCCCTGCAGGATCTGGGCTATGACGCTGCAACTGCACAGGTTCTGTACAACCAGCTGACGGGCGCGGAAGACAACCGTTATATGAAGCTGTACAGCAGCGTGAAGTCCAACAGCACAAAGGTACACAAACTGGCTGCACTGTACGGTACCGCCGGTGAAGATACGACCTATGCCGGAATGCTGCAGAACCGCAACGCGCAGAAGGTGGACAATTACCTGCTGGAACTCAGCAAAACTCAGGGCAAAGATGTACTGCCGGATCGAATGAGTGCTGACTTCAAAGCCGGGGACAAAGATGTGATCCTGAGCGGCGAGCAGTACATTGACTATGCTGAACAGCGGACCAAAACCGCCTACACCCTGACAGATGCGCTGCTTCCGAATGCCGCAAAGTACACCAAAGAGCAGCAGGCCAAAATCGTGGCCAACATTGAGGAATACGCTACGCAGACGGCCAAGGCACAGGTGAGCGGTTACGAGCCTTACAGTTGGATCCGAACCGTGGAAGAGCGCGGCGCAACGGACGAAGAGCGCTATGCTTACATTACAGCGAAAACGCTGATAAGCCTTGCAAAAGGCACAAAAGATGCCAACGGCAAGACGATCAGTGGCAGCAAGAAAGCGGCCGCAATCAGCAGCCTGAAGCAGGCCGGGTACAATGATGCAATGGCGAAGGAGTTGTATAAGCTGTTTGGGTAAGCGGAAAGTTGCTTGGAAGCTGTATTGAAAATGGAGGGGATATGTGGTAAACTAAAACTGCTAACAATCCTAGTTGGAGAGTTATTCCAACAAAATGCCCGTACCTTACACCTTGGTGCAGGGTACGGGCATGACTGTATGGCTTGTTCTCTATGCTAAAATCTATCGGGAAAATTTCGTGAACTACCCTTGATTTCTACGATTTCTACGCCGACACCTCGAATGTTACTATAAAGGAATTTCCTGAAATAACCGCAAAGGTTATAGGTACAACCTTGGAGCGATGTTCGACTGGTAGGGGCACAGCTCCACCATAAAAAGTGCCGTAGATTCGTTAAAATCTACGGTGTTTTTATTTTGCAGTACACACTTTAGTACACTAAGGAGGGTACCATGCAATATCAAAAGAACTTGACCCTGCGCGACGGCACGCCCTGTGTGCTGCGCAATGCTGGGGCAGACGACGCCGAGCCGGTACTGCGCATTTTCAATCTGACCCACACACAGACCGAGTTTCTGCTGACCTATCCGGGGGAAAGCCCGATGACCGTAGAAAATGAGCGGGATTTTCTCGCCAAATCCTCTGCCAGCTCCAACAGTATTGAAATCTGCGCTGTTATCGGCGGCGAAATCGTCGGCACTGCCGGCATAACCCCCATAGGCAGTCAGGAGAAGCTGCGCCACCGCGCCGAGTTCGGCATCAGTATCGACCGGGCCTATTGGGGCAGGGGCATCGGCCGCGCCCTGACGGAGGCCTGTATTGAGTGCGCCAAAACGGCAGGGTATACCCAACTGGAACTGGACGTCGTGGCCGAGAATACCGCCGCACGAATGCTGTATGAGCACGTAGGTTTCACCGAGTATGGCCGCAATCCGCGCGGTTTCCGCACCCGCAGCGGCGCATGGCAGGAGCTTATTTTGATGCGCTTGGAGTTGGACTGAAATTCGGACAAAATTTCCCATTTATTTTTCAAAATTGCTTGACATTTGTGATTTACTCCGCTATAATGAATAGGCTGATTTGAGACAGCCCGGTTCGACCGGGTGTAGCGCAGTTTGGTAGCGCGCTTGAATGGGGTTCAAGAGGCCGTGAGTTCGACTCTCGCCACTCGGACCAAACGTTGGGCTGTCTACTCAGTATAACCGCTAAATCCGAAAGGATTTGGCGGTTTTTTATTACGTCTTTGAGAAAGCGATATTTTGAAAGAACGAACTTGCCATCCGCTGCTACCAGCGTGCAGGCTTCGCCATTGACGGCGGCATCGTTCGCCAGGCAACGACCGCCGGGGACGGCGACTTTTACCGTATGGTGCGCCGCTGATTTCCGCCGCGCTTATTCCAGCCCATACTCCCGCAAGCAGTGCTTTATACCGGCCTGTGTGTCTGCAAATCCCACACCTGCGGCGTTGCGGAACTTGCTGCCGTCCATCAGCAGGCTGCGCGGCCACTCCTGTTTTTCAATCTCCGGGTGGATGCCCAGCGTCTCACAGACCCGCAACGCGGTCGTGTACATGTTGCAGTCGTTCTCACTGCCAAAGTTGTACACGCCGCCGGGCAGTTCCATTGCCTGGGTCAGCTGCTCCACGGCCTCGCGCACGTAGGTAATGCCGCGGTAGTCACGGCAGGAGAACCGCAGTGTGCCGCCGTGCAAAGCCGCACTGTACAGGTTCAGCAGAAAATTTCCGCGGATCGGCAGGCCATACCCGGGCAGATCGTACATCCAGGTTGCACGCAGCAACACAGCATCGGGCCGGGCATCCAGCACGCGCTGTTCGGCTTCCAGCTTGTGGCGGCCATAGACGTTGGCAGGGGAGAGCTGCGTATCCTCGGCAAACGGCCCAATGTCCGTCAGCCCTGTGTATACCTGGTCCGAACTGAAACACACAAGCTTTGCACCCACTGTCTGCGCGGCCCTGGCCACCCAGAGCGGCAGCTCCACATTGGCGCGATAGGATTCCTCCGGGTGTTTTTCGCTGTATCCAGTGTCCGAGATTGCCGCTGTGTGCAAAATTACGTCGGGCTGTTCGTGCCACACAAGCTCGGCCACCGCCGTTTCATCGGCGGCGGCCAGCATCCCTTTCGGGAAAGCGCGCAGTTCATACCGGCCTGCCAGCTGCGCCATAATGCGTGCCCCCACAAAGCCGCCTGCACCGGAAACCAACACTTTTTTCATCAGAGATTCTCCTTACAAAACTATTTTGTCTTTATTGTACCGTTTTTGCGCACCCGGCGCAAGCATCTTGACAAATTCGGCGGTAGTTTGTATAATAAAGGCACCTAAAATAAGGTGTGGATTTTTACAGTTTTGATACTACTTTTCGCCACACAATGGCCCGCCGGGCTGTTGTGTGGCGTTTTTGCGTGCCGAAAAGGAGAAACCCATGAACGATACCTTTATGAAAGAAAAACCGATTTTCCCGCTGCTGACTTCGATGGCGCTGCCCATGGTCATTTCCATGCTGGTCAACGCGCTGTACAACATTGTGGACAGCCTCTTCGTTGCCCGCATCAGTGAAGAAGCCATGACCGCGCTCTCGCTGGTGTACCCGGTGCAGAACCTCATCAATGCAATCGCGGTTGGTTTCAGCGTCGGCATCAGTGCGCTGATCTCGCTGCACATGGGTGCAGGCAATAAGGAAAAGGCTGACACTGCCGCCACCCACGGCATGGTGCTTTCGCTGATTCACGGCGTCATTATCTCCATCGTCTGCACGGCCATCATGCCGCGCTTTCTGCGGTCCTTCACCAGCGATGAATCGGTCATCGCCATGGGTCTGACCTATTCCAGCATCGCCTTTATGTTTGCCGTTGTCATCATGGCGGCCATGTCGTTTGAGAAGATTTTCCAGGCCGTTGGCCGGATGAACGTCACAATGATCGGCCTGATGGGCGGCTCCGTCTGCAACATCATCCTTGACCCGCTGCTGATTTTCGGCATCGGCCCCTTCCCGGAAATGGGCATTGCAGGCGCGGCGCTGGCTACCGGCATCGGCCAGCTGGTACCGGTCGTGTTCTACCTCATCGTTTATAACGTGCGGCCCATCCCGGTCAAGCTGCGCCGCGCCTGCCTGCGGGCCGACGCCAAGCTGGACCTGCAGCTGTACGCCATCGGCGTGCCTGCTATCCTGAATTTGGCGCTGCCTTCTGTGCTTATCTCCTTCCTGAATGGACTGCTGGCGGCGTTCTCCCAGAGCTATGTTGTGGTGCTGGGCATCTACTACAAATTGCAGACTTTCCTGTATCTGCCCGCCAACGGCATTGTGCAGGGCCTGCGTCCCATCATTGGCTACAACTACGGCGCAGGGGAATATGACCGTGTCAAGAAGCTCTACCGCACGGCCATGGGGATGTGCGCGGCCATTATGGCGGCGGGCACGGTACTGTGCCTGGCGCTGTCCGGGCAACTGATTGGGCTGTTCAGTTCCAGCGCGGAGACCATCGCCATCGGCACAGTCGCATTGCGCATTATCTGCGCGGGCTTCATCGTCTCGACGATCTCGGTTGTTGTCTCCGGTGCGCTGGAGGGCCTAGGCATGGGCGTACAGTCGCTTGTTATTTCGCTGTGCCGCTATGTGGTAGTCATCATGCCGCTAGCCTGGGCGTTCTGCCGCGTGCTGGGTGCAAACGGCATCTGGAACGCCTTCTGGGTGACGGAGGTCATCACCGCCGTGATTGCGCTGAGCGTATACCATAAGAGCGTGAAATTGAAGTAAGGGTATACAGAGAGAGCCTGACCGGGGATGGTCAGGCTCTCTCTGTATAAAGTATAAAGGTCTCCCCTTGGGGGAAGCTTGTCACCGAAGGTGACTGATGTGGGGCGCACTTGCTGCAGCAGCCCATTTATGCGTAATCATGGGCACGTCTCCCCTCATCCGGCTCTTTGGGTCACCTTCTCCCTCGTGAGAAGGCTTTTTTACGCTTTCTCCTGCACGTAGCGGATGAACGCGTCGCGCTCGGCGGTGGAGCGCACGACGGCGGTGTACATCTGGTCGCCCATGTCCAGGCGCAGGGCCTGGGGGATGCGCTCTGCCATCTTCATGCGACTGCCGTACTTGGCCATGATCTGTGCGTGGGTGTGCTTGTACTCGTGGCAGTCGCGGCGGCCTGCGTAGACGCAGAAATACTTGGGGCCGTCCAGCTCAGCGTTGCGCACCTCATCATAGCAGACCATGTCGGCCCAAATCTGGTAGCAATCCACCGAGTTCGCATAATTGATCATATCGGGCGTGTAGCCGCCGGCCGGGCGCATATTGACTTCCAGCGCAACGTAATCGCCCTTTTTGCCAAGGCCGTGCTTGTCCTCGTTGAGCTGGAAAAACTCACAGTGGAAGAACCGGCTCTTTGCGCCGAACGCCTTGATGGTGCGGAAGCCCGCATCCTTCAGCGCGGCGGGCACAGTTTTCTGCGTCCAGTAGCTCAAATCGCCGTTTTCACTGACGATATCCAGCATCGGGGTGGGGAACACATTGGAGGTGTAGAACAGCGGCACGCAATGGCTGTCGGCCACGCCGTCAAAGCTGACGATGGTTCCGTTGATATATTCCTCCATAATATACTGCACATTATGCGGCTCTGCATAGAACTTTTTCAGTTCGGTAAAGTTATGCAGCTTGTAGGTGGCCTCGGCACCGCAGCCGTTGTCCGGCTTGACGATGACCGGGTAGCCGACTTCCTTAATAAAGGTGCGGGCTTCATGCAGGGTGCTGACCATATGGTGGCGGGCCACCGGCACACCGGCGGCAATGTAGCTTTCCTTCATCTTGCTCTTGTACTTGATGCGCTCGATGAAGTCGTTCTGTGCGCCGGTCGTGATGTTGAAATCCGTGCGCAGCTGGGCATCCATTTCCAGCCAATATTCGTTGTTGGACTCGATCCAATCGATTTTGCCGTAGTGGAAGGTGAAGTAGGCGACAGCACGGAGCATCTCGTCATAGTTACCGAGGTTGTTCACGCGGTAATACTCCGTCAGGCAGTTTTTCAGTTCCCACGGAATCTCGTCGAACGGCGCGTCGCCGATGCCCAGCACATTGACACCATTGCGGTGCAGGCGGTCGCAGAAATTCCAGTAGGTCTTGGGAAAATGCGGGCTGACAAAGATAAAATTCATCGGGTTCTTCAACTTCCTCTCTCTATTTGGGGGTATCACACAAATCGGTTCTGCTCGGCGTTGTACTCATAGCCGATTTCGGCCAGAGCCGCACACAACGCCTGCTTGTCGGCATCCTCGCGGTCGCAGAACGCATCCAGAGAAGCGTCCCTGTCGCGCAACTGGGTGTTGACATAGCTCAATAGCATTACGGGGTCATGGGGGAGCATGGGCGAACCTCCTTAAAAAAGCAAACCAAAAGAGAAAAAGCCGGTCACACGGATGTGACCGGCATTTTTTCCTTCCAATCAGACCGCGCGGGTAACTTTACCAGAGCGCAGGCAGCGGGTGCAGGCGTAGATATACTTCGGGGAACCGTCCACGATCGCCTTCACGCGCTTGACATTGGGGTTCCAGGTACGGTTGCTCCGACGATGAGAGTGAGAAACCTTGATACCGAACGTGACACCCTTGCCACAGCAAGAACATTTGGCCATAATTGCTTGCACCTCCTTTTCAATAGCTTTAACAGTATAGCGTATGATGGCAGAAAATGCAAGTGTTTTCGAAGATTTTTTTTGAATTTTTTTCATAATTTTGCGTTTTTGCTCAATTTTGCCCCCAAATATTGTGTTTTGCCGCTCTGCGGGGCTTGTTTTGCTGCCGTTTCTACGATATAATAGACTAAGTTTTAATGGGGTGGTGTGTGCTTTTGAACGGTTTGTTGTCTCCCGCAGTGATTTTGCAGTATCTGCTGCGCGCCATCGTTGTGCTGATCGCCATACCATTCCACGAGTCCGCCCATGCGCTGGCCAGCCACCTGCTGGGTGACAACACCGCCGTGCGGGCGGGGCGGCTCTCACTGAACCCGATGCGCCACTTTGACCCGCTGGGCGCATTGTGCATGCTGGTGGGCGGTGTCGGCTGGGCCAAGCCTGTTTCCATCAACCCTTACAACTATAAGAACCCGAAAGTCGGCATGGCTCTGTCCGCCGCAGCCGGGCCTGCCAGCAACTTTTTACTGGCGTGGGTATCGATGATCCTGTACAAGCTCTGCTGGTACAGCGGCGCGGGGCAGACTGTGCCCGCGCTGTCGATGTTCCTTTATTATATGGTTGCCATGAACCTGAGCCTGGGTGTGTTCAACCTGCTGCCGGTGCCGCCGTTTGACGGCAGCCGCATTGCGCTGTTGTTTTTGCCGCAGCGGCTCTACTTCAAGGCGATGAAGTACGAGCGGTATATCATGCTGGCCGTGCTGGCGCTGGTATTCCTGGGCCTTTTGAACACGCCGCTCTCGATGCTGGTCAACGCCATGTGGAATTTGATGCTGCGCCTGACAGGCTTTGTGGAACTATTGTGGGGGTATTGAGTTTTTGCCGGAAGTTCTGACATTTAAAATTGAAGATTTTGAAGGCCCGCTTGATTTGCTGCTGTATCTCGTGGGCAAAAATAAAATGAACCTCTATGATGTCAACATCATGGAGCTGATCGAGCAGTACACCGCCGCCATCCGTGAAATGCAGCAGAACCGCATGGAGATTTCCAGCGAGTTCATCGATATGGCGGCCCATCTCGTACAGATGAAAAGTGCGCTGCTGCTGCCCCGCAGCCCCGAGGCCGAGCGAATGAAGGCCGAGCTGACCGGCCGCTTGATTGAGTACAGCGCCTGCAAGGAGGTCGCCGCCCAGCTGGGCAGCCGTGCGCGGGATTTGTATACCGTCGCGCGTGAGCCGATGCCGCTGGTGGGCGCAGCCGAGTACACTCGCCGCCATGACCCCAACTGGCTGGTGCAGGCATGGTTCAACTTAATGGGCCGCAGCACCCGCAAGAAAAAGCCCACGCAGGAAAAGTTCGAACCTCTGGTCACAGCGCCGTTTGTCTCGGTGGCGAGCCGGGTCTCCCATATGCTGCGCGGGCTGCTCAAGGGCAGTTTGCAGAAGATGGGGGAGCTGTTCAGCCACGAGGAGAGCCGCAGCACCAATGTCGCCACATTCCTGGCACTGCTGGAACTGATCCGCGCAGGCCGCGTCAAGGTAGATGACAGCGGCACTTTGCAGCTTGACCATACCCACCGCAGAAGAAAGGACAAAACGCAATGACAGAACGACAGGAGTTGGGCTCGCTGGAAGCCATGCTGTTTGCCCACGCCGAGCCGGTGGAGACCGCCCGCCTGGCCGACGCCCTGCGGCTGGACACAGACGAGACCGCCGAACTTTTGCAGAAATTGCAGAAGCTCTACGACGAGCGGGAAAGCGGTATGGTCCTTTTGTATTTTGAACCGGACCGCTGGCAGATGACGACCCGCCCGTACTACGGCGAGATGGTGAAGCGCATTTTGGACACCCGCCGCAACGCGCCGCTTTCTCCCGCCGCGCTGGAAGTACTGGCTGTCATCGCCTACAATCAGCCGGTCTCCCGCAGCTTTATCGAGCAGGTGCGCGGCGTGGATTCCTCGTCCACCGTCACAAAGCTGCTGGACAAAGGGCTGATTGAAGAAGCAGGCCGCCTGGATCTGCCCGGCAAACCGGTGGCGTTTCAGGTCACGGATACCTTTTTGCGAGTATTCGGTCTGGGCAGCCTGGCCGACCTGCCGCCGCTGCACGGCGAAGCACCGGAAAACAGCGAGCCGGAGGAAGCAGAGGACGACGATGGCCAGTTGGAATGGAAGTGATTGCCTATGGCCATTCTTTTCTTCATTCTGCGGCTGATCGGGTGGGTATTGCTGGCAATCCTGCTGCTTTTGGTCGTCGCACTGCTGCTGCCGCTGGGCATACAGGCGGCGTACAGGCCGGGGGAGGCACTCGCCAAAGCTTTTTACGGGCCGCTGAAATTCACCCTCTGGCCGCGCGGCGGCACGCAGGGCGCACAGTCCAAAGCGAAATCCAAGCCCACGCAGAAGTCGCCGGAAAAGCCCGACACATCCCCGCCGCCCACTGTCATCAAGACCGTGGAGGGCGAGAAGGCCAGCGTGACCATCAAGGTCGAGCCGGATAAGTCTGCACTGCCTGCCCCCGCACCGCGGCCCGCAGCGACAACTGCGCAAGCCGAGGCCAAAACCACACCAGCGTCCGCGCCAGAGGAAACGCCCCCCGCACAGAACAACAAGGGTGGTCTGCCGTTCGGCATTTCTGACCACATCGACGCCGCTATGCAGCTGCTCTCCGATGACCCGATGGCCTTTGCAAAATGTATGCTGGGGCATACCGGCTGGCTGGGCCGCCGCCTGCTGCGCACCGTGCGGGTGCAGCATCTGGATGTGTTCTGGACCGTCACCGCAGACGAGGCCAGCACCACCGCCGAGCTGTACGGCGCGGAGATGGCAGCGCTGAACAATCTGCTGGCGTTTTTGCAGCAGTACATCCGTTTGCAGAGCGACCGCCTCTGGCTCGAGCCGGATTTCACCGGTGAGCGGACAGGGGAGCGCAATATCTCTTTCCGTGTATCCATCGGTACCGGCGTGCTGCTCTGGTTGCTTTTACGGCTGCTTTGGCGGCTGTGGAAAGACCCGCAGCTGCAGCCCACCGTCAAAAATTCATAAACGATTTTCGTATTATAAAAGGAGGAATTTCTTATGGCTGAGCATCCTATCCAGGGCCTGATGGGCGTCACCATCGAAAAAATTCGCGACATGGTCAACGCCGAAACCATCATCGGCGATCCCATCCATGTGGACGATACCACCATCATCCCGGTCTCCCGCGTCACCTTCGGTTTTGCATCCGGCGGTTCCGACGTCGGGCCAAACTCCAACAAGCAGATGTTCGGCGGCGGCAGCGGCGCGGGCGTCTCGGTCACGCCGGTGGCGTTCCTGGTCGTGTCCAACGGCAATGTGCGCACCGTCCAGCTGGTGGAAAAAGTTTCCGCCGTGGATAACGTCATTGCGTCTCTGCCGGAGCTGGTAGACAAAGTCGCCGCGCTCATCAAGAAAGAAAAGCCGGGTACTGATGCCCCCGCTGATAAGGAGTAAATTTTTCATGGCAGAACAAAGAGTTCAAAAGGTACTGGCTGACCAGGGTATCTGCTCCCGCCGCGAGGCCGAGCGTTTGATTGCCGCTGGCAAAGTCAAGGTCAACGGCCACCCGGTCGGGCTGGGCGACAAGATGGACCCTGATTTTGACAAGGTCATGATTGACGGCAAGACCGTCCGCATCGTGCGTAAGCGCCAGTACACCTATATCATGCTGCACAAGCCCCGTGGCTACCTGACTACCCGCTCCGACGATCGCGGCCGCAAGACCGTCATGGACTTGGTGTCCGACGTGCCCGCCATGCTGCGCCCTGTCGGCCGCCTGGACAAGGACAGTGAGGGCTTGCTGCTGATGACAGACGACGGCGCGTTCATCAATATGCTGACCCATCCATCCGGCGGCGTCGGCAAGCTGTACCGCGTCACGGTCAACCCCCGCGCCACCGAGCAGCAGATCATTGAGATGTCCTCCGGCGTCGTGCTGGACGACGGCGTCAAGACCAAGCCCTGCGTCATCCATGTTGTGGTGGACGAGCCGGGCCGCAGCGTGCTGGAGATCACTCTGCACGAGGGCCGCAACCGTCAGATCCGCCGCATGTGCTCGGCAGTCGGCCTGCAGGTCGTGCGCCTGCGCCGCAGCGCCGAAGGCCCGGTCAAACTGGGTATGCTGCAGCCGGGCGAGTACCGCGAACTGAAAAAGAGCGAGATCAACGCCCTGCGCAACGCGGCCATGAAATCATCTAATAAGGGTGAAAGCCGCCCTTCCGGCACGGCACGCCGCCCCGGCCCCATCAGGAAGCGCACAAATTCTGACTAAAATTGCAGAAAATCCTGAAAAACGTGCAAAATTCCACTTGTGAAAATAGCGCAATCGTAGTATAATTATGTTAAATGGCGGATTTTTGTAAAATATTTTTATAAGATTTTATAAAAAACAGTCAGTTTTACCATAGGAGGAAACTGTATGGCAGCAAATAAGCCCGGCAAGGCAGAGATCCTTGCAGCATTTTTTGATGACGGCACCTACGCGCCGCTGTTTACTGACGGCGCTGTAAGTGCAGCTTACGGCTGTGCAAACGGCCAGAACGCCTACGTCGTGTTTGAGGACGGTTCTCCCGTCGGCGTGCAGGATATCGAAAAGAATATCCGCGTGCTGGAGATGGCCGCCGAGACCGGTGCACCGGTCGTTACGTTCTATGACTCCATCGGCGCTAAGCTGGAGGGCGGCCTTGACCTGCTCAACGCCAACGCCCGCCTGACCGCTGAGATTGCGCGCGTGTCCGGTGTTGTGCCCCAGGTCGCCGTTGTTACCGGCACCTGCGCCGGCACCAACGCCATCAACGCCGCCGCCGCTGACGTCTGTGTCATGGCTGAGGACGCCGAGCTGTTCCTGAACGCTCCGTTCAACGCTGAGGACAAGGTCGCCAACGCCGGTTCTGCCGCGTTCGCCGCCAAGGCCGGTGTCGCCGCCGTTACCGCCGCGGACGCTGTTGCCGCTGCCAAGCAGGCTGCGTCCATTGTCGCCCTGCTGCCCGCCAACAACCTGGCTGGCCCCGCTCTGTTCGACTTTTCCGCACCTTCCAAGGCTCTCGACCTTGTGAAGTACACCGCCGCTGACGCCGTCGCCGCTTTGGCTGACGAGGGCAGCGCCGTCGAACTGTACGCCGGTTACGGCAAGAATGTCGTTACCGCGCTGGCTACCATCAACGGCAGCGCCGTCGGCATTGTCGCCACCGAGAAGAAGGCTCTGTGCCACAAGTGCACCGCCAAGGCTGCCCGCTTTGTCCGCCTGTGCGATGCGTACAGCATCCCGGTCGTGACCGTCGTCAACACCGAGGGCTTCGGCCGCAGCGAGGGTGACGACGAGGCCGGCGGTATCCGCCAGGCCGCCCGTATGGCCGGTGTCTACGCCGAGGCTACCACCGTCAAGGTCGCCGTTCTGGCCGGTGAGGCTGTCGGCCCTGCTTACACCGTCTTTGCTGCCTGCGCTGACTGGCGCGTCGCCGTGCAGGGCTGCACTGTGGCTCCGCTGGCCCCTGAGGCCGCCGTCACCGTTCTGTACAAGGACGAAATTTTTGCTTCCGATAACATCGTCAACGCCACCAAGGCCAAGGCCGCCGCTTACGCCAAGGACGTTTGCAGCGCTGACGCCGCTGTTGCCAACGGTGCCGCTGACGCCGTTGCCGATGCTGCCACCGCCCGCGGCGCTGTTGTCCAGGCCCTGGATATGTTGGCTAGCAAGCGCGCTGTGCGCCTGTCTAAGAAGCACGGCAATATCACGCTGTAATCATCAACCTTGAAATAGGGAGGAACTTTCTATGAAAAACCTGATCGTTACCGTAAACGGCGTTGCTTATAATGTCACCGTTGAGGAAGGCACTGGTGCCCCCGCTGCCCTCCCGCTCCTGTTATCAGTTACAATGGACTGAGCATATCTCGATTTTTAGAA